>Ga0116180_1000217_pt1 | contig 55972 bp, 53 predicted proteins | sample AD_UKC073_MetaG_FD_89804 | JGI IMG/M metagenome (GOLD analysis project Ga0116180, IMG submission 89804) | Active sludge microbial communities of municipal wastewater-treating anaerobic digesters from USA - AD_UKC073_MetaG | ecosystem: Engineered > Bioreactor > Anaerobic > Digestate | place: USA... | reverse complement strand
TCGGCCTCGTCGAGCGTGCCGGCATAGACCGCGCCGGAAAGGCCGAACTCGCTGTCATTGGCAAGGGCAATGGCTTCGTCGGGCGATGCGACCACCGTGACCGGCAGGATCGGGCCGAAGCTTTCCTGGGTGATGACATCCATATCGGGCGTGACATCGACCAGCACGGTCGGGCGCAGGTACTTGCCGCCGCCCAGTGTTTCCACCTGCCCGCCGGTCAGAACCCGGGCGCCGGAGGCCACGGCCTGATCGATGTGGGCCTGCGCGATTTCGGCCTGGCGGGCGAAGATGAAGGGGCCGATATCGCCCTGGTTGATGTCGGGATAGTTCAGCCGCACTGCCTCTGCTTCGCGGACCAGTGCCGCGATGAACGGTTCGGCGATCTCCCTGGCGACATAGATCCGTTCGATCGACTGGCAGGCCTGCCCGGTGTTGACCACGGAAGCCCGCAGCGCGGTGCGGGCCGCGGCTTCCGGATCGGCGCTGGCCAGAACGATGAACGGGTCCTTGCCGCCCAGTTCCAGGCTAGCGGGGATGAAGGCGCGGGCGGCCGCTTCGCCCACCTTGCGCCCGGTCGCCACCGATCCGGTGAAGGCCACGTAATCGACCAGCGGTACCAGCGTGGCTCCGGTTGCGCCGTTGCCTTCCACCAGGGCGAGCACATCGGCCAGTTCGGGCACCTCGGCCAATGCGGCCATGAATGGGCGGATGAAGCGGGGCGTCACTTCCGATGGTTTGACCAGCGCCGCGCAGCCGGCCATCAGCGCCGGGATCGCATCGATCAGGGCCAGGATCAGCGGGAAGTTCCAGGGCGAGATCACGCCGACCAGCGGATAGGGCACCAGCCGCAGATCGGTTTCGATGGTGGGATGACTGGTCTGGAACCCGGTGATGCTGTGCCGGGCGACCAGCTCCGACGCACTGGTGGCCCACCGGGCCAGCATGCCCGCGATGGAATCGACTTCCATGCGCGAAATGCCCGCCCGTCCGGTATCGGCGCAAAGGGCCGCCGTCAGAGCTTCGCGGTGACGGGTGATCGCCGCGCCCAGCCGCTTCAGGATGGCGCCGCGTTCCTCGATCGGGCGCGCGGCCCAGCCGGCCTGCGCGGCCCGCATGCGTGTGGCCAGAGCGGCCAGATCGTCCGGCGATAGCGGGGCGATGGCGTAGTCGGCCAGGCCGGTGCGCGGATTGATGATTTCGATGCGGGCGGTCATTGCCGGGCCTTCCATGTGTTCAGAATATCGGCCCCGGTGGCGAAGCCGGCGCCGGGTAGGGCGGCTAGCCTGCGAACCAGCTGGTCGAAGGCGTCGATGCGATAGGGCAGGCCCATGATGTAGGGGGTGAGGTGCAGGGGCAGCATCCGCCCGCCCCCGGCCTCGGCCTCGGCGAGCAGCCACGCTGCGGCATCCTCGATCTGCTGGGCGTAGCTGTCGACCGATTGCTGCTGGACGTTGATGATCTGCCGGTCGGACAGTTCATGGTTCAGCGGGATGTTGACGATGCTGCCCGCCGGCGTGGCGAAATCGTAGGGCAGTTCGTCGTTCACCCAGTCGCACATGTATTCGATGCCGGCTTCGGCCAGCAGGCGCGGCGTGTCGAAGCTTTGCGAGCGGGCGATCGAAAGCCAGCCACGCAGGCGCTGGCCGGTCAGCCGCTGCAGGGTTTCGACCGATTCATGGATGATGGCCGCTTCGGCGCCGGCGGGCATGCCGCTGGCGATGGTCGCGTTCATATCGGTGGCGTGGGCGATGATTTCGTGCCCGCCGGCGAGAATGGTCTCCAGCAGGGCGGGATAGCGCTGGGCGATGGCGCTGTTGCAGGCGATGGACACCCGCGCGCCAACCGCCTCGAAGGCATCCAGCAGGCGGAAGATGCCGATCCGCGTGCCATATTCGCGCGCGGTGTAGTGGCGGTAGTCCGGATAGGCGGTCTGCATGTGCCCCGGCGCGCGGAACGGCGTGTCCGATGGCACCATCGGAAAGTATTCAAGGCTGATCACCGGCCAGATCTGCAGCAACCGTGCGTCCGGCCAGTGCAGCGGCGGCCGCGTCGGCAGGGCGGAATAGGGATAGCTGTCGTGATCCATGCCGCGCCGGCGCATGGGATATTCGAGATAGGACGGATCAAGCGTCATGCTGCGCCTCCGGTCTGCGCGCGGTAGCTGTCGACGATTTCGCCGGCCCGCGCGATCCAGGCCCGGCCATCGGCCGCGATGTGGCGCAGAACTTCCTCGAACGGCCCGATGCGGTGGGGCTGGCCGATCAGGTAGCTGTGCAGCGGGATGCACATGACCGTGCCGGATTTCTCGCCTTCGCTGGCCAGGCGCTCGAATTGCCGGATCAGGGTATCGGCATATTCGCGTGGGCTCATGTTGTAGATGAAGAAGCCGTAGTGATCGTTCACCTCAAGGCTGTAGGGGATCGCGGTCAGCCGGCCGGACGCCACGTGAATGTCGGTCGGCTGGTCGTCGTGGTAAAGGTCACAGGTATAGTCCAGTCCGTACTCGGCGATCAGGTCCAGCGTGCGCGGGGTATGGGTCAGCGCCGGCGCCAGCCAGCCGCGGATGGTCTGCCCGGTCAGGCGCTTCACCGTGGCGATGCTGTCCTCGATGATCGCCCGTTCCTGGGCTTCATCCATGCCGTAGCTGTAGCGGGTGTTGTAGATCCCGTGGCTGAAGAACTCCCAGCCGCGCGCGGCGGCATCTTCCACCACTTCCGGAATATGATCGCACAAGGCCACGGAGAGACTGACGGATCCGGGGAAGCCATGCCTGCTCATCACTTCGGCCATGCGCCAGTGCGAAACACGGTTGGCGTGATCGCGGTGGCCATAGCCGACAACGTCGGGATGGGGCCGGGGCCAGCTCTTGCGGTGCGGGTTGGCGGGCGGATCTAGCTCGTAGAATTCGAGGTTGGGCGCCACCCATACCGCGCAGGTCTTGCCGTCCGGCCACTCCAGCTTCGGACGGTCGCGCCACGGGGCATATGCGTAGAGGCCGGGATTGGCGGCGGGAGCATCGGTCATCAGCGGGCCTCCAGCCAGTCAACCACCGCCTGGACCGGTTCGACATCCGCATACTTGAGTTGCAGGTCGGTGAGGTTGGCGAAATGATAGCTTTCGTGCTTGTCGGCCGTGGTCTCGATCGGCACGATGGTGCGATAGCCATGGCTCAGGGCATCCACCGCCGTCGCCCGCACGCAGCCCGATGTGGAGCCGCCCGTCACCACCACCGTATCGACCCGGTGCCACACCAGGTAGCTGGCCAATGGCGTTTCGAAAAAGGCCGAGGGCATCCGCTTGGTATATTGCAGATCGTCTGGGCCCACCTCGCAGCGCGGGTCCAGCAGGTGTCGGTCCGAGCCGTACTTGATGTTCTGCAGCGAATCCTCGGTATCGGTGCGCGTGCCCCAGACCCCGGCATCGCCGGCATCGGCCTTGTAAGCCACCTGCGACCAGATGACCGGCATGCCCTTGGCGCGGGCCAGGGCGGAGATCCGGTTGATGTGGGCGATCTGGTCGGGATCGGTTTCGTAAGCGGTCCGGAACAGGTCGGTGCGGGTGTAGGCCTGCTGCACGTCCACGTTGATGATCGCCAGCTTCGACCCGAAGCCGAACTTGCGGCGGGCGGGGTTGCCGATCACTTCCTCGAAGATTTCGCGGGCCGTGCGCGTATCGCGCACCATCTTGGTGCCAAGCAGGGTCAAGTGCGGTCCTCCAAACTCGTGCTTGCATCCATTTTGACCAAGCGTTACCGGGATGTCGAGCAAAAATGTCCGGACAACTTATGACCGCCCCGATCACGCGCCATTACGTCGATATCGTCACCGCCGCAGGGGCCCGCCGGGTCCATTATCGCAAGTGCGGCAGCACCGGCCCGACCCTGCTGATGGCCCACCAGAGCCCGCGTTCCTCGGCCGAATACGAGCCGCTGATGCGGGAGTGGTCGCGCCACTTCACCTGCATCGCGCCCGATACGCCCGGCTTCGGCCAGTCCGATCGGCTGGCCAGGCCCGAGCCGGGAATCGAGGACTACGCCGACGCGATCGTCGAATTCATCGATGCCATGGGCCTGGCCGGCACGCTGGCCTATGGCTTCCATTCCGGCGGCATCATCCTGGTGACCGCGCTGCGCCGCCATCCCGACCGGTTCCGGGCCCTGGCGATCGGCGGTTATGCGATCTGGACGCCGCAGGAAGTGGCGCTGTTCGGCCAGAACTACCTGCCGCATTTCCTGCCCTCCGCCTATGGCGAGCACCTGACCTGGCTGTGGAACCGGATGCTCGAACAGACCTGGTTCTTCCCCTGGTTCGATACCCGCAACGAAACGCGCATGTCCGTGGCGCAGGATGATCCGGCTTACGTCCATGGCGGCGTGATCGACATGCTGGATGCGGGCAATGCCTATCGCGACGGGTATGGTGCCGTGATCAACGCCCCGCGCGACATTCCGGCCGAAGGCGATGCCGTGCCACCGTGCCTGATCACGGCCTACAACGGCGATCCGCTGCAAGCCCATATCGACCGGCTGGGCGCGGTGCCCTCCAACTGGGAGGCCCGCAAGGTCGCCACTCCGGCCGATCATTACGCCGCCAGCGCGGAGTTCCTGCTGGCTCAGGGGGGCGTCGTCGCCGGCGATCTGCCCGAAACGCACGATGCGGGTTTCGTTGCCGTGCGGACCGCGGCGTTCGATGGGCTGATCCACTGGTCCGGGCGCCGGAATTCCGAAGTGCTGACGGTTCACGCCCCGGCCCGTTCGGGGGCGCTGGTCGATGCGGCGGGTTCGCTGGTGATCGATCTGCCGGGGCACGGCCTGTCTCACGGCTGGATCGGCGCCGCGCCGAGCGACTGGGCTCCGTGGCAGGAGGTGATCGATGCCGTCGCGGCGGCGCTTGGCGCTTCGCGCGTTGCGTTCGAGCCGCTGCCGGAAGGCGATGCCGAGCGCCTCTATCCCGACCTGTCGCCGGATCGCCACGGCGCCTACCTGACCCGCGCCTGGAATATCGTGCGCGCCGAGCGGTTTTTCGCGCCGTGGTACGTCGCCAGCAAGGCCACCGCCATTCCCTTCAGCCCCGATGCCATCACGCCCGAAGCCCTGGCCAAGGCGCACCTCGCCCGGCTGCGCGGCGTCGCGGCGGCGGCCTGCCATCGCGCCCGCCAGGCGGCGGGCATCCTGTAAACCGGAGAGCCATGTGATGACTGATTCCCCCCTCGATATCCGCGCGGCCATGCCGCTCCTGGCGCGTCACGAAGGCGTGTGGGATGGCGTTTACAGCTATTTCAACGCCCGCAATGAAAAGGTGGACGAGCATTCCAGCCGGCTGATCTGCCGGTTTCCGGACCAGGGCCCGTTCCCCTATCACCAGACCAACCACTACACCTGGGCTGACGGGCGCCGGGAATCGCGCGATTTTCCGGCCACTTATCGCGATGGCCGGGTGTGGTGGGACAACGATCTGATCAAGGGCTGGGCGGCCGAAGTGCCGCTGGATGAGTATAACCGCACGGTTATGCTCTACTGGCAGCGGACCGGCGATCCTTCGCTTTATCTCTACGAACAGATCCAGATTTCCGATGACGGTCAGTACCGGTGCCGCACCTGGCACTGGATCCGCAATGGCCAGCTGGAAACCCGCACGGCGATCAACGAAACCTTCGTCAGCCGCGATTGGCGCGCGATCGAAGCCGAGATGGAGGCTGGCGCTGTCTGAACCGCAGACCCTGTTTGACCGGATCTGGCAGGCCCATGTCGTCGCGCCGCTGGATGGCGGCGCCGACCTGCTGGCGATTGACCGGATCTTCCTGCACGAGCGCACCGGCGCGGCCGCGCTGAACGCGTTGGCCGCGGCCGGGCGCAAGGTGGCTGATCCGGCACGGGTTTTCGCCGTAACCGATCACATCGTGGATACCCGGCCGGGCCGCACGGACCAGACCCTGATGCCCGGCGGGCAGGCCTTCATCACCGAAACGCGGGCGGCGACGCTGGCGGCGGGAATCCGGTTGTTTGACGTGACCGATCCGGACCAGGGCATCGTTCACGTCATCTCGCCCGAACTGGGCATCGTCCTGCCGGGAGCCACCCTGATCGCGCCGGACAGCCACACCTGCACACAGGGTGCATTCGGTGCGCTAGCCTGGGGGATCGGCTCGTCCGAGGCGGAACACGCCATGGCCACGGGCACGCTGCGCTTGAAGAAGCCGGGCACCATGCGCGTGACCTTTGCGGGCGTGCTGCCGGCGATGGTCACGCCCAAGGACATGGCGCTGGCGCTGATTGCCCGCCACGGCGCGGGCGGCGGCGCTGGCCATGCCGTTGAATTTGCGGGCGAAGCGGTGCGCGCGCTGGACATGGAAGGGCGCATGACCCTGTGCAACATGGCTACCGAATTCGCGGCCATGACCGGGATGATCGCGCCCGATGAAAAGACCTTCGCCTGGCTGGCCGGGCGGCGCTACGCGCCCTCCGGCCCGCAATGGGAGGCCGCGCTGGCCCAGTGGCGGATGCTTGCCAGCGATCCCGATGCCCGGTTCGACCGCGAGATCGGGATCGATGCCGGCGCCTTGGCGCCGATGGTCAGCTGGGGCACCAGCCCCGAGCAATCGGCGCCGATCGACGGATGCGTGCCGCCCGATGCGCCGCAGCGCGTGCTGGACTACATCGGCCTTGCAAGCGGGGTACAATTGAAGGGCACCGCCATCGATGCGGCGTTCATCGGCAGCTGCACCAACAGCCGCCTGTCCGACCTGCGTCAGGCGGCGTCGCTGCTGCAGGGGCGACGCATCGCGCAGGGCCTGAAAGCGATCTGCGTGCCGGGTTCATCGCAGGTCAAACGCGAGGCCGAGGCCGAAGGGCTGGACCGGATCTTCATCGAGGCCGGCTTTGAATGGCGCGAGAGCGGATGCTCGATGTGCTTCTATGCCGGGGGGGAGAGCTTTGCTCCCGGCGCCCGGGTGGTTTCCACCACGAACCGCAATTTCGAAAGCCGGCAGGGGCCCAACGTGAAAACCCATATCGCCAGCCCGGCGACGGTGGCCGCCAGCGCGCTGGCGGGCTGCCTGGCCGATCCGCGGGAGATTGCCTGATGGCCCGGCCCTTCTCCGAGGTGACCTCGCTGCCGCTGCCCTTGCTGCGCGACAACGTGGACACGGACCAGATCATCCCTTCGCGCGAGATGAAGAGCACGGGCAAGACCGGGCTGGCCGATGGCCTGTTCGCCGGCTGGCGCTACATTGGTACGTCCGGGCGCGAGCCCGATCCGGCCTTTGTCCTCAACGATCCGCGCTATGCGCACAGCGCGGTCATTCTTGCGGGGCGCAACTTCGGCTGCGGCTCCAGCCGGGAACATGCCGTCTGGGCCCTGGCGGAATACGGCTTCCGGGCGGTGATCGCCGAAAGCTTCGCCCCGATCTTCGCGGGCAACTGCGTGCGCAACGGGATCGTGCCGGTGGTGCTGGATGCGGCGGCCATTGCGGCCATAGCCGGAAGCGGCGGGCCAATCACGATCCGCCTGGCCGAACAGGACGTGAGCCTTGCCGACGGCAGGCGCTGGACCTTCGCGATCGACGCCGAGGCCAAGGCCATGCTGCTGGACGGGCTGGACGCTATCGATCTGACCCTGCGCCAGGCCGAGCGCATCGCCGCATGGCAGGGGCAGGACCGCGCGGCCCGGCCGTGGATCTATCTGGAGAAGCCTGCATGACCCAGCATATCCGCATCAGCGAGGTGGGCCTGCGCGATGGCCTGCAAAGCATCGACCGCGTGATGTCGACCGAGGCCAAGAAGGCCTGGATCCTGGCCGAGGTGGCCGCCGGGGTGACCGAAATGGAAGTGGGCAGCTTCGTGCCGCCCAGCCTGCTGCCCCAGATGGCCGATACGGCCGAAATCGTGGCCTTCGCCAAGACCGTGCCGGAGCTGGCCGTGGTGGCGCTGGTGCCCAACCTCAAGGGCGCCGAACGGGCGATTGCGGCCGGGGTGGACAAGATGTCGATCCCGTTCTCGATGTCGGAAACGCACAGCCTGAAGAATGTCCGCAAGAACCATGCGGAGATGCTGGAACAGATCGCCGCGATCGCCCGGCTGGTGGCCGCCCAGCCCGAAGGGCAGCGCCCGCAGTTCGAGGTGGGCCTGTCCACCGCCTTTGGCTGCACCATGGAAGGCCCGGTGCCGGAAGATCAGGTGGTGCGCCTTGCCGAACAGACCATCGCCGCCGGCGTGGCCGAAGTGTGCCTTTCGGACACGACCGGCTATGCCAACCCCGCGCAGGTGCGCCGGCTGGTGCGCGCGGTGAAGGCCGCGGTGGGCGCCGACCGGCTGAACACGCTGCACCTGCACAACACGCGCGGGCTGGGGCTGGCCAATGTGCTGGCCGGGCTGGAGGAAGGGATCACCACCTTCGATTCCTCCATGGGCGGGATCGGCGGGTGCCCCTTCGCGCCGGGCGCATCGGGTAACATCGTGACCGAGGACCTGGTGTTCATGCTGGAGGCCATGGGCCTGCACACCGGGATCGATATCGCAGGGTTGATCGAGGTGCGCCGGATCATCGCCGAGGCACTGCCGGGCGAGCCGCTTTACGGGTTCATTCCCGATGCCGGCGTGACGCTGGGTTTTGAAAGGGTTGTGGGATGACGCAGGACGCGACCGCGCCGATGCCGCTGCAGGGCATCCGGGTTCTTGAATTCACGCACATGGTCATGGGGCCGGCGGTGGGGGCCATGCTGGCAGCGCTGGGGGCCGAGGTGGTCCGGGTGGAGCCGGTGGGCGGCGACAGCACGCGCAACCTGCTGGGATCGGGCGCGGGCTATTTCCCCATGTACAATCGCCACAAGCAATCGATCTGCCTTGACCTCAAGAGCCCCGCGGGCCTTGCGGTGGCGCGCGACCTGGCCGCCCAGGCCGATGTGCTGGTCGAGAACTTCCGGCCCGGCGCGCTGGACCGGCTGGGGCTGGGCTACGACATCCTTTCCGCGATCAATCCGCGCCTGATCTACTGTTCGGAGAAAGGCTTCCTGCCGGGCCCCTACGAGAACCGTACCGCGCTGGACGAAGTGGCCCAGATGATGGGCGGCCTGGCCTATATGACCGGCCCGCCGGGACGCCCGCTGCGTGCCGGCGCCAGCGTGATCGACGTGACCGGGGGCATGTTCGGGGTGATCGCGATCCTTGCCGCGATCAACGAACGCCACACGACCGGCCGCGGCCAGCTGGTGCAGAGCGCGCTGTTCGAGACGACGGTCTACCTGATCGGCCAGCACATGGCGCAGAAGGCCGTGACCGGAAAGGCCGCCGATCCCATGCCCGCCCGGATTTCCGCCTGGGCCATCTACGACGTGTTCGAAACGCGCGACGATCCGATCTTCATCGGCGTGGTGACCGATGCCCTGTGGGAGAAGTTCTGCCAGCTGTTCGGGCTGGACGACCTGTGGGCCGATGAAAGCATTCGCGCCAACAATGCGCGGGTTCAGGCGCGCGAGCGGATCTTGCCGCGCATTCGCGAACTGATCGCGGGCTTTACCCGCGCCGAGCTGATCGGGCGGCTGGAAGGCACCGGGCTGCCCTTTGCCCCGATTGCCCGCCCGCAGGACATGTTCGACGATCCGCATCTCAAGGCCAGCGGCGGGCTGGAGCCGGTCACGCTGACCGACGGGACGCAGACCGCCCTGCCGGCCCTGCCGATCACGATGGGTGGGCGGCGCCCCGGCGCTCCGTCTGCGCTGCCCGAGGCCGGTGCCGACACCCGCGCGGTGCTTGCGGCCCTGGGCTATGCCCCCGAGCGGATCGACGCGCTGCTGGCTGATGGGGCGGTGAGCTAGGGCCGCGCAAGATCAACGTATTGCCGCGCCGCAGCGGGCCGCAAGATCGGGCCGGGTGGAATGGGACGATGGGAGAAGTCAATGAATTACAAGGCTCGCGGGATGCTTGTTCTGGGATCGCTGCTGCCGCTGCTGGCCATGCCGGCACCGGCCTTCGCCAAACCCGCCGCCGCCGCGAAGCCGGCCGCTGCGGCGCAGAAGGATGTGCGCGCGGGCTATTCTCCGGAATTCCGCGCCTGGGTGGATGCGCGTGCGGGCACCGGCAAGCCGGTGCACTGGGTGGCCGAGGGCGGGGTTTACGAATATCCTTCGGGCCGCAAGCTGTTCGGCATGGTGGGCTTTGACAGCAGCCGTGTGATCTGGCCGACCCGCGCTGGCGATCCCGTGGTGCACCTGACCCGCAAGACCTTCGCCTTCACCGATCCTCAGACCGGCGAGATCCTGCGCGAATACAATGGCAAGCCGGTCAGCCCGGTTGCCTATCCCTACCAGATGATCACCTACCGCGAGGACGTCGGGCGGATCCTCGTCGAGGTGGAGCAGGGCGTGGGCAAGGGGGTGCAGATCATCAAGCAGCGCGATGGCATTCGCTATCGCTGGCTGGGCAAGGACACCCTGGCGGTGACCGCGCCGATCTTCCTGGATGCGCCGCTGCCGGGGGGCGGGCGCTATGAAGCCTGGGAGAACTATGATTTCTTCCTGCATCGGCCCGGCAAGGTGGCCGAACCCCACCAGATGAGCTGGCAGCGTTTTGGCAGCGTGCCGCCGTGGGCGGGGCAGGGCAAGGCGATCTACCATCTGCTGTCGTGGCGGGTGGAGCGCGAGGACGAGTTCCCGCCGCAGATCCTGGCTTGGGCCAAGGCTGCCATGCCGATGTGGCTGAAGCCCCCCGCCGATATCGATGAAGTGCGGCGCCTGCAGCGGGGCGAGGCCGGGGAAGCCTGGGCGAAATAACCCGGCGCAAACAACTCATCCTTTTCAGAGAGAATGGCGGCGATGATCACCTGGATTCTTGTCATGCACATCGCGGTCCTGGGCTATTGGCTCGGGTCCGAACTCGTGATCAATTCCACCTACCGCTATGTCAGCTACAGCCGGGCCATGCCCTTTGCCGAGCGGCAGCGGCTGATGGACCACGTGATGGTGGTGGACCAGCACGTGCGCTATGCGCTGGTGCTTCAGGCCATGTTCGGCACCATGCTGGCCGCCTCCTATGGCCTGGTTCCGGGCGGGGACCGGCTGGTGACCATCGCCGGGGTGATCGGCGTGGCCTGGCTGGGCTTTGTCGAGGCCGTGCACCGCCTGCACAAGACCGCGATCGGCAAGGCGCTGGCCGCGATCGACCGGGGATCGCGCTATGTGCTGATTGCCGGCCTGCTGGCACTGGCCTTCGGGCTGGTGGGCGGCGACTGGGGCATGCCCTTGTGGCTGCGGCTCAAGCTGGGGCTGTTCGCGGGGGTGATCTCGTGCGGGGTGGGCATCCGGTTTGCGCTGATCGCGCATTTCCGCACTTGGGCGATCATGGCGAGCGATGGGGTAACCCCCGAACGCAACGCGGTGATCGAGCGCACCTATGTGCGGGCCACCTCGGTGCTGGTGCTGCTGTGGGTGTTCATCGCGGCGATCGTTGCCGTGAGCGTGATCAAGCCGGCGTGAGCCAGGCCAGCCTGTTTGCCCGCCTGCGCGAGCTGTACGGCAATGAGGCGCTGACGGTCGATCCCGAAGCGCTGGGGCAGGCCCGGCACGACGTTTACGCCAGCGGGGTGGAGCCGGTGGCGATCCTGGCCCCGCGCGATGCGAGCACCCTGGGGCCGGCGATCGCGGCGATCACCGGGCACGGGGTGGCCGTGGTGCCACGGGGAGGCGGGCTCAGCTATACGGCGGGCTATGTCCTGCCTGCGGGGCAGGCCGTACTGGTGGACCTTGCCGGGCTGGACCGCATTCTCGAGATCGATCCGGTCAACATGACCGTGACGGTGGAGGCCGGCGCCACGTGGAAGGCGATCCACGCGGCCCTCGCCGGGCACGGGCTGCGCCTGCCCTTTTTCGGCACCTTTTCCGGCGCGGGCGCCACCGTGGGGGGCGGGCTCTCGCACGGGGCGCTGTTCTTCGGATCGGCCCGGTATGGCGCGGCCAGCGACATGGTGCTGGCGATGGACGTGGTGCTGGCCGATGGCAGCCTGCTTTCCACCGGGCAGGCGGCGCTGCGGGCGCCCTGCCATCCGGTATTCCGCGGATTTGGCCCGGATTTGGCCGGGCTGTTCCTGCACGATGGCGGCGCGTTCGGGATCAAGGTGCGGGCCACCTTGCGGGTGATGCGCCAGCCCAGCCACACCGGCCATGCCAGCTTCGCCTTCGCCGCCATGACCGATGCCATCGCCGCGCTGTGCGCGATCCAGCGCGAGGGGCTGGTCGAGGACGGGTACATCATGGATCCGGGGGCGACCGACCATCTCGACATCGATGCGGCCTCCATGGCCCGCTCGGTGCGGGCGGTGGCGCGCGAGGCGGGCGGGGTGATCGGCGCGGCCGGGGCCTTGCTGGCCATGGCGCGCGGCGGCCTGGGGGTGATCCCCAAGGGGCACTTCTCGCTCCATCTGGTTTGTGCCGAGCGGACGCGCGCGGGGCTGCGTTCCGCCCTGGCGGCCTGCGCCGCGATTGCGCGCGGGCAGCGCGGGCAGGCCGTGGCGCCAACGATTTCCATGGTGGCGCGGGCCGATCCGTTTCCGGGGCTGAACGGCGTCCTCGGGCCCGGCGGGGGGCGCTGGGTCGCGCTTAACGCCAAGGTGGCGCTGGGCGACGGGCAGCGGCTGGCGGCTGCCTTCGACGCGATGATCGCCGGCATGGCCGGGGAGATGGAGCGGCTGGGCGTGCGCGTCACCCGGCTGGCTTCCGCCCATGCCGCGCCCTGCTTCAGTTTCGAGGGCGTGTTCCACTGGCAGGACACGTGGCTGCCGCTGCACCGCAGCGCGCCCGATCCGGCCTATCTGGCCCGCCTGACCGAACCTGCCGCCAATCCCGAGGCGCGCGCGCTGGTGGAACGGCTGCGGGACATGACCATCGACCTGTTTCGCCGGCATGGCGCGGCATCGAACCAGATCGGGCGGGGCTATCCCTTCCTGCCGGTCCTGCGGGACGCGCCTGCGGCCCTGTTGATGGCGATCAAGCAGGCGCTCGATCCGCGCAACCTGATGAATCCGGGCGTGCTTGGCTTTCCGCCGCCTGCGGGCTGACCCGTGTCGATCGTCCAACCAACCCCAAGGAGGGAACCCATGTCTGAACTTTACGCCATCGTGTGCCGCGACAAGGCCGATACCAAGCCGGTGCGCATGGCCGGGCTGAAGGAGCACCTGAGCCATCTGGACGAGGTGTTCGACCGGGTTTCGCTGGCCTGCCCGCTGCATGGCGAGGACGGCGGCTTTGCCGGTTCGCTGCTGGTGATCAGCGCCACCGACAAGGCCGATGCGGAGGCCTTCATTGCCGCCGATCCCTATTACAAGGCCGGCATCTGGGCATCGGTCGAGATCAGCCGCCTGGGCGTGAAGGCCGGCAGCTGGGTGGGCGGCAAGCCCTGGTGAACGGATCGAGGCGCCCGGAAGCGGGCGCCTCAACCCGCCTTGCCGCCGAGTTCCTGGAGCATGGCCTTGGTGAGATCGTCGATCAGCGCGCGCTTGCGGCGCATCAGGTAGATCGGCGTGAGCCAGGCGCCGTGGCCCAGATCGCGCCATTGCAGATCGGGCGCATCCTCGCACAGCGATTGCGGCAGGATCGCCAGGCACTGCGACTGACGCAGGGCCTGGAGGGTGAACAGGACCGACGTGGTCATCAGCCCCGGCCGGGGCGGCGCGATTCCGGCTTTGGCAAACGATTCCGCGATCTGCGCATCGAGCATGGCCGTGTTGCGGCCGATGATCCACCGCGCGGGGCCGAGATCGGCGAGAGTCCGGGCCGCCGTCAGCAGGGGGTTGCCGAAGCTGCCGGCCACGCCCCATTTTTCCTCAGCGAGCTGTTCGAGCAGCACGTTATCGGTCTGTTCGGCCGTTTGCGAGGAGATCGCCAGGTCGATCTCGCCGCGGTGCAACCGCGCCACGAACTCCCGGTCGATCCCGCTCTCCACATCGATCCGGACGCTTGGATAGCGTTCGGCAAAGCGCAGGACCCGGCAGCCCAGCCGGCTGGTGGCGGCGATCGGACTGAGCCCGACCACCAGCCGCCCGCGTTGCAGGCCCAGTTCGGCACTGGCCGCATGACGCAGGCGTCCGGCATCGGCCAGAACCTGGCGGGCATGCTCGACAATGGCCTCGCCCAGTCGCGAGGGCGCCATCCCCCGCGCCGTACGCTCGAACAGTTTGCCGCCCAGTTCGGTTTCCAGTCTGGTCAGGCTTTTCGAGAGTGCCTGCTGGGTGACGCCGACCCGATCGGAGGCGAGGGTGAGGCTGCCGGCATCGGCCACGGCGAGGAAGTGGGACAGGTGGCGCAGTTCCATCAGGGAATATCAACCACAGGTTGTAGATATTGACAACTGATTGGTGGCCGGCGCGGTAGAGCTCCCTAGCTTGCTGCCAATTCACCATTGGGGAGTCTTGAAACATGGCCAGTCTGAACAGCGTGTCCCGGTGGGACGAAATCGTGGACGTCCTGATCTGTGGCTATGGCTGCGCCGGTGCCTCGGCGGCCATCGAGATGCGCGATACGGCCCCGGATGCGCGCGTGCTGATCGTGGAAAAGGCGCCGGAGCAGTTCGCCGGCGGCAACTGCCGGGTTTCCGGCCAGTCGCTGCTGATCTCCAAGAACAAGGAGGCGCTGAAGGACTACCAGCGCAAGATGAGCGCGGCCAACCCGGTCAGCGAGGAGCTGCTGGACGACTGGGCCGAGCGCATGGTCAACCTCGAGCCGTGGATCCAGCAGATCGCCGCGGGTGCCGGCCAGGAATTCCTGCGTGGCACCGGTTTCACCGAACGCGACGCCGTGCTTGAATTTCCGGAAATGGGCGCGCGCGACGCGGTGGCCTACACCTCCACCATCCTGCCGATCCCTTCGGGCGTGTGGATGGCGCTGAAGGCCAACGTGGAAAAGCGCAACGTGCCGGTGTGGTTCGGCACCCGGCTCGTCGACCTGATCCAGGACCCCGATACGCTGGAAGTGTTCGGCGCCTGGGTGGAGCAGAACGGCCAGCGCAAGGCCATCCGCGCCGAGCGCGGGGTGATCGTGGCCATCGGCGGCTACGAGGCTTCGCCCCAGATGCAGCGCGACTACTACGGCCTGTCGAACGTGGTTCCGCTGGGCACGCCCTACAACACCGGCGATGGCCTGCGGATCATGCAGAAGACCGGTGCCGACATGTGGCACCTGCGCAACCAGGGCCAGTCGGGCGGGATCTGGCCGGGCATCCGCCTGCCGCACCAGCAGACCTGCTACCTGCGCAACTTCATGCTGCCCGCCTTCAGCTGGTTTGACATCGATAACCAGGGCCACCGCTTCTACAACGAGGCGAACGAGCTGCAGCTGACCCATTACAAGGAAAAGAAGCACGGCCGCTTTGTTGACGTGCCGCTGAACGCCGCGCACCCGGTTCACATGATCTTCGACGAAAGTACCCGTCAGGCGGGCAAGCTGGTGCTGGAAGTCATGACCTGGAGCGCCGTGGTCGTCGCCGAGGAATGGAGCGAGGACAACAGCAAGGAAATCGCCGCGGGCCTGATCCACAAGGCCGATACCATCGCCGAACTGGCCGCCAAGATCGGGGTGGACCCGGCCGTGCTGGAAGCGGAAGTGGCGCAGTACAACGCGAGCTGCGCGGCCGGCCACGACGAAGTCCACGGGCGCAATGCCGACACCCTGCTGCCGGTGGCCAATGGCCCGTTCTATGCCCTGCCGATCACGCCGGCGATCGTCTGCACCGGCGGCGGCGCGCGCCGGAACATGGACGGCGTGGTGTTCGGCCACGACGACCAGCCGATTGCCCGCCTGTACGAGGCCGGCGAGCTGGGCTCGTTCATTTCCGACCTCTACCAGAACGGCTCCTACCTGACCGAGGCCATGATCACCGGCCGCGGCGCGGCGCGCAGCGTGCTGGCGCTGCAGCCTTCGGTGCTGCCGGCGGGGCAGGCCTGAGATGCTGGTCAAGACCCCTGCGATCAAGCTGGGCGTCGAAGTGCGTGACAGCCGGGTCGAGGATGATCGCCTCATCCTCGCCGGCGTCGCCAATGCGATGCCGTGCACGGTCGAGATCGGCGGCAAGGAGCTGTTGCGCCTTGCCGGCAAGCTGATGCGCCCGGCCGTGATCGGCCTGGCACTGCGCGCGCTGTTCAGCAAGGCCGACTGATCCGCCGCCAGCGCAAGGGGAGGGGAGAGGCGCAATGCTCGAATTTCTTCAGGTGCAGGAACTGGCGATCCTGCGGTTCGCCCACATCCTGGCCATGGTTTACTGGCTGGGCGGGGAATGGGCGGTGTTCCAGACCTCGTACAAGGTGGTGGACCCGGCCCTGACCGTGCCCGAGCGCGTGCGCCATCTCGATACGGTGTTCCGGATCGATGTGGTCTCGCGCATCGGCATCGTTTCGCTGCTGCCGCTGGGCCTGCACATGGGGCATCTGTGGGGCGTGCAGCCCTATGGGGGCAATTTCCTTGTGGGCGTCTGGCTGGTCTGGGCGCTGTGGGTGTTCATCACCCTCATGGCTTTCCGCGACAAGATGAGCCGCAAGCGCACGCTGTGGGGCACGCTGGAAGACTGGTCGCGCTACATCGCCATCCCGGCGCTGATCGGCACGGGCCTGTCCTCGTTGCTGGGCATGGGGCCGTTCGAGGCGGGCGAGGGGCAGCAGTGGTATTCGGCCAAGGTGATCGTATTCGGGCTGAGCATGATCGTCGGCCTGGTTTTGCGGTTCTATCTGCATGAATGGCCCGGCATCTTCGCCCGGCTGGCCAAGGGCCCCTCGGCCGAGGCCGAAGCGCGGCTGGCCGAGCTGATCCGCAAGGCGCGGGTCACCGCCGTGGTTTACTGGATCACGATCGGCCTTGCCGGCTTCCTGGGCGCGACAAAGCCGTTCTGACCGGATCCGGATCGTCAGGAAGGGGCGATCGGCTGCGGCCGAGCGCCCCTTTTCTCATGCGCATTTAGCATTTGACGGCCTTTCCGGGCGGTGCCTATAAATTTGTCCGTACAAATGATGCGGAAAGTCCGCAGGCAGCTGGAAGGGGCACTGCAATGACCATATCGAGGCGCGGCATGATGAGGGGCTGCGCGGCGGCTTCGGTGTTCGCCACGGCCGGACTGGGCACGATGGCCCAGGCGGCCAGGCCCGGCGCTGCCCCCAGGCCCCTGTCGATGCGGGCGGACGGCACTTACGAAACAGTGCCGCTGGCCAAGGATGCGATCACGCTGGGCGTCGTCCAGTCGCGGGTGGTGCCGGTGGAACTGGCCAACCTCCAGCAATCGCGCCTCGCCAACGTGCAGCACATGGTGGACCTGATCGACCGGGCCAACGATCTTGTCAGCCACGACATCCTGTTCTTCCACGAATTCCCGGTGACCGGCTATTACCACGGCTGGAACCTTGACGATGCCCGCAAGGTGGCGATCGAACTGCCCGGGCCCGAGACGGAACTGCTGGCTCGCAAGGCGCGCGAACACGGCTGCTGGCTGGTTTTCGGCTCCTACGTGCGCGATCCGGCCTGGCCCAAGGCCCTGCTTTCGATCACCACGATCATGAACGACAAGGGCGAGATCGTGGATCGCCATTGGAAGGCCCGCAATCTCAAGGGCTTCTTCGGCGGCCGCAAGGAGCTGTTCACGACCACGATCTACGACGTGCTGGATCGCTACGTGGAAATGTATGGGCCCGATGCGGTCATCCCCGTCGCGCGGACCCCGCTGGGCAACATCGCCACCAGTTCCACCCAGAAGGAGCCGGAACTGTTCCGCGCCATGGCGATGAAGGGGGCCGAGCTGATCCTGCGCACGGCCACGGGCGGGTTCACCCCGATCGATATCCAGGCGACCTCGCTTTACAACGGCGTCTACACGGCGCTCGCCAACAACGCGGCCTCGCCCGAGAATGCGCGCTATTTCGCCGATACCGGCGGCGGCGGGAGCGTGATCTACGGGCCGGACGGGGCGGAGCTGGCCAGCGCCAAGCTGGCTTTCGAAACGCTGGTCAGCCAAAGCATTCCCATTGCCGCCTTCCGCGCCCGCCATCGCCAGCCGGTGGTGCACAGCGAACTGTTCCTGCCGGTCTACGAGCAATACCGTTCGCAATACGGCCCCAACCTGTTCGGCGCCTACCAGCCGACCGATCCGCTCGATGCCGGGCGCTATCTGCAGGACAAGGCCCGCTGGCCCAAGCGGTGAAGCGCACGAGACCGTGGAAAGGGGTTAGCCGATGCCGGCCTATCTGATCGTTGTTGCCCACGTTCACGACCGCGACGCCTTCATGCGCGGCTATGCCCCGGCGGCGGCCGAACTGGTGGACCGGCTGGGCGGCCAATACGTGGTGCGCGCGCCGGGCGCGGTTGTGCTGGAAGGGGCCGGGCGCGATGGCGGCTCGGTGGTGGTTTCGCAGTGGCCAGACATGGCCGCGCTGCGCGCCTTCTGGGATGGCCCGGATTATGCCCGGATCCGCCCGCTGCGCGAGGGCATTGCCGACTGTCAGGTGCTGGCGGTGGAAAGCGCCGCGGCGCCGGTTGCCGATGGAGAGGCTGAAAGGGTGGCTGCGATTGCTGATATCGTTGCCGCCGGGGAACGGTGGAAGACCGCCTATGCCGAAGGCGACATGGCGGCCATGCGCGATCTTTACGAGCCGGATTGCCTGGTCAGCCCCAACGCTGGTCCGCTGCTGAAGGGCGCGGATGCGGTCGTCGCTCACTTTGCCCGCCATGCCCGGGGCGGCGACCGGGTGCAGGTGGAATCGACGCTGGAATCGATCGAGGTCGAAGGGGCGCGGGCCTTTGTGGTGCTCCGCTTCGTCATGACCATTACCCCGCCGCAAGGCGATGCGCGCCGCGTGGGCGGGCGCACCCTGCTGGTCTACCGCCAGGGGCAGGACGGCCGCTGGCGGGTGTGGCGGGACATGGACAACAGCCTTTCACCGGATGAAGCCGCGGCCGGCTGATCGGGCCGGATCGGGCGGCGCGCGCAGGCGGCCCGCCCGATACCCGGTTCAACCCATGAAGGCGCCGCCGCTGACGTGGAGGACGTTGCCGGTCATGTAGCCCGAGGCCGGGCCGAGCAGGAACAGCACCGGTCCGGTCACGTCGGCGGCGGTGGCCATGCGCGCGAGCGGGATCTGCGCGAGATAGGCGTCCATGTCGAACCGCAGCGGGGCCGAAGGATCGTTCGAGCGGCCGCGTCCGCCGCGCAGGAAGGGCGTGTCGACCGCGCCGGGCGAGACGAAGTTTATCCGCACGCTGGGGGCGAGTTCGCGCGCGACCGACTGGCCCATCGCGACCATCCCCGCCTTGGCCGCCACGTAGGGCGCGTAGCCGGCCTGGGGGATATAGGCCATGTCGCTGGTGAGCATCACCACGCTGGCCGGGCGGCCATGGCGCAGCAGCGGAACCGCCGCGCGCAGGCACAGGGTCATCAGCCGCAGGTTGCCTTCCAGCACGTCGTCGATCTGGTCGACGCCCCACTGGTCGATCGGCTGGCGTGGACCGGCGAAGCCCGAGGCGATCACCAGGCCGTCCAGTTCCGGTGCGATCTGCGCCAGCTCGGCGAAGGCGGTGTCGATCGAGGCGGGGTCGCGTCCGTTGAAGGCGATAGCATGGGGGGCTGGGCTGGGGGCTTCGGCCAGCGACCGGGGCAAGTCCATGGCGATCACCGTGCAGCCGCCATCGACCAGCGCGCGCACGATGTCGGCGCCGATGCCGCCACAAGCGCCGAGCACCGCCACGCGCGAGCCGGCAGGGGGCAGGAAGGAAGTGGGATCAGCCATGTTCGATGCACTCCAGCAGTTCGCCGGCCGGGCCGCGCAGGGTGGCGGAGCGGCGGCCGTCATAGGGGACACCGGCGCGGGGGCCGGGCGGGCTCAGCCAGTCGACCGCGAGGGCGTCGAGATCCCTGACCGCAATGCTGACCAGCGCATTGCCCGGGGGCAGCAGGCCATCAAGGCGCGGACGCGCGGCGGCCTGGGGCGGATAGCCATCGACCTCGAAGATCGTCATCCGGCCCTGCTGGACCATGGTCAGCTCGGTGCGGTGGCTGTCGGGCAGGGCGAAGGCCTGGTTGATCATCTTGTAGGAGAGCGTGAACGTATCGGCGCCCTTGAGGCCAAGCCGCTGTTCGTACCACTGCACCGTGGCCTCGCGGTCGGGCGCGGCGAGGATGGCGATGAACAGGTGATCGACCGGGGAGCCGGCGCGGGGCAGGTCGCAGCCCGGCATGTCAGCCCGGACCTCGTTGAGGTAGACCATCTCCCGGCCGCGCCCCAGCACCTGCATGGGCACGAAGTAGGCCATGCCTTCCAGTTCGCGGGGCAGGCCCTGGATGGCGAAGCCCGAGCCGGCGAGGCGGTCGGGCCAGCCGAACACGTCCTGCACGGTCAGCTCGAACGCCGCCCAGCCGAAGCTGGTGGTGGGCACGAAGCCGGGGCAATCGGGCTGTTCGACCAGCCGCAGCGTGCAAGGGGCGCCGCTGCGCGGGCGCAATACCGCCATGCGCGCGCCGGCGCTGCGCGGGGCATCCCAGGCGGCGGCGAGGTCGGCGTCGAGCGGGCCGGTGGTGACGAGGTCCAGGCCCAGCACGTCGCGATAGTCGGCAATTGCCGCATCGAGATCGGGCGTGACCGACAGGCCGCCGACGATCTGGCCGTGGCCGGGCGGATCGGTGAAGGGCAGGCTCATCGGAACGAGGGCTTGCGCTTTTCGAGGAAGGCGCTGACGCCTTCGGCGAAATCGGGCCCGTCGAAGGCGGCGGCGAATTCGGCGCGGGTGGTGTCGTCATCGTGGGCCTGCCCGTCGAGCACGCGCTGGACCATCACCTTGGACAGGCGCTGGCTGTGCCCGGACACGGCGACCAGTTCGCTCACCAGCCGGTCGAGCGCGGCGGCGGGATCGGCGTCGATGATCGTCACCATGCCGATCGCCTGCGCCTCGGCGGCGGGCAGCAGCGTGCCGGTGAACAGGATCCGCTTGGCCTGCGAGGGGCCGACCAGATCGACCAGCAGCTTGGTATCGTGGAGCGGATAGACCAGCCCGAGCTTGGCCGGGGTAATGCCGAAGCGGGCCTTGGGGCCGGCGACGCGGAAATCGCAGGCGAGGGCGAGGCCGCAGCCGCCGCCCACGCAATCGCCTTCCACCATCGCGATGGTGGGCTTGGGCGCGCGGGCCAGTTCGTGCTGGACGCGGTTGATCGCCGCCTGGTTGGCCGCGCGCCACGCCGGATCGCCAGACCCGGTCGCGAATTCGCCGATGTCGGCGCCGGCACAGAAGGCGCTGCCGGCCTGGGCCGCGCGCACCACCAGCACGTGGATCGACGGATCGTCCATCGCCTCGGTCAGGAGCCGGGGGAACAGGTCCCACATCGCCTGGTTGAAGGCGTTGCGCTTTTCCGCGCGGTCGATCAGCAGGTGGGCAACCGCGCACTGCCGCTCCAGCCGCAGGGTCATGCCGGGTCCACCGCGGCGAGGTGCTGGGCGATCTGGTGGCGGCTGGCCACCCACACGCCTTCATGGGCGCGCACGTGGCGGAAGAATTCCTCCAGCGCCCAGATCCGGCCCGGCCGGCCGATGATCCGCAGGTGCAGCCCCAGCGACATCATCCGACCGAGGCCGCGCTGGCCTTCGCGGTAGATCTGGTCGAAATTGGCCTTGGCGTAATCGAGCCACTGGTGCGGAGTGAGGGCCGGATCGGTCCACATCTTCATGTCGTTGCTGTCGAGCTGGTACGGCACGATGGCGAGCGGCTTGCCGGGAACCGTGGCGCGATCCCAGAACGGCACGTCGCCCGAGTAATCGTCCATGTGGTAGGCGAAGCCTTCCTCGATCAGCAGGCGGCGCGTGGCATCGGTGTGGAAATAGCGCGACAGCCAGCCATAGGGGCGAACGCCCACGGTGCGCTGGATCGATTCCACTGCCTTGCGGATGAATTCGCGCTCCTGTTCCTCGTTCATCTTGAACTGGTGGACCCAGCGCCAGCCGTGGCTGACCGGCTCGTGGCCGAGTTCGGCGATGGCGGCGGCGATCTCCGGATGGTTCTCGAGGCTGAGCGCGGCCACCGTCCAGCTGGCCATGATCCCGTAGTCCTTGAGCAGCCGCACGATGCGCGGTGCCCCGGCCTTGATCCCGTAGAGGTAATTGCTCTCGTTGCCGTAGTTGCGGATGGGCGAGCGGATGTGGATGCCCAGTTCGTCAACCGGTTCCATGCCCCGGTCGCCGCGGGCAACGGTCATTTCGCTGCCTTCCTCGACGTTGACCACCACGGACAGCGCCATGATATTGCCATCGGGCCAGCGGATCGATTCTTCGCGCATCAGTGCATCTCCTCGCCGCCCGAGACGTTCAGCGCCTCGCCGGTCACGTAAACGGCTTCGTCGCTGGCCAGCCAGGCGCAGGCGGCGGCGGTGTCGGTCGCTTGGCCGGGGCGGCCCATCGGGTTCTTGCGGTGCATGTCCGCGATATAGGCCTCCACCGTATCGAAGCCGAGCAGGCGCGAGAAGTATTCGTTCTGTTGCGCGCCAAGCCCGGTCGTGACATGGTTGGGGCACACCGCATTGACGGTAATGCCATGCGCGCCCAGTTCGATGGCGCTGGCGCGGGTCAGGCCCACCATGCCGTGCTTTGAACTGACATAGGCGGGCAGGTGCGGGAAGGCCGACTTGGCCGCCTGCGACGCGATGTTGATGATCCGCCCGCCCCGGCCGGCGGCGACCATGGCCCGCGCCGCAGCCTGGGTGCAATAGAACGCCCCGGACAGGTTCACCGCGATCACCCGCGCCCAATCGGCCGGATCGACTTCAAGGAACGGCTTCATCATGAAACCGATGCCGGCATTGTTGACCAGGATGTCCACCGCGCCGAACCGGGCGGCGGCCTGATCGATCAAGCGCTGGCACTGGTCGGCCTGGCTGACGTCGCAGGCGATGGTGGCTACAGCGGCCCCGCGGCCGCGCAGGTCGGCGGCGACGGCTTCGGCCTCGGCGTCGATCGTCAGGTCGGAGACAACGCAGTTCGCGCCGTCATCGGCAAAGCGTTGCAGGATGGCCTGGCCAAGCCCCTTGCGCTTGCCCGATCCGGTGACAACGATGGTCTTGCCCGCGTAACGACCGGCCATCACAGATCCGCCGTCAGAATGAACTGCGGATTGTCGGCAAATTGCTGAAACGGGGCGGCCATGGCCTGGAATTCCGGCGTGGAAATATCGGCGACGAAGCCGTCCATCCCGGCAATGTCGATCACTTCGACATACTGATAGGGGGCGGCGGTATCGGAACCGAACAGGCCGGTTGCCTTGTGGACGGTGAACCCGTCGACCGAACCCAGCGCGTTGACGCCCGGAATGTCCGTTCCGCGAGCCCAGGCTTCGTAAGCCGCCGGATCGACACCTTCCTTCAGGTTGAACAGCACGATGATGCGCATGATGAGCCTCTTATCCTTGGTAGAAGTGGTTCGGCTGCCGGTAGGCCGCCAGATGCGAGTCGAGCCGGCGGGCCAGCGCGAACAGGCCGCTTTCGGCGCCGCGCGGGCCGATCAGCTGGACGCCGATGGGCATGCCGTTCGCCGCCGTTCCGGCTGGAAGCGTGATCGCCGGCAGATTGGCGACATTGGCCAGGCAGGTGAAATCGGCCTGGTTGGCCGGCGCGGGTTCGGCATGATCGAAGGCGGGCTGCGGCGCGGTGGGCAGCAGGAGCGGGCCGTGTTCGGTCACGATGGCGTTCAGCCGCTCGGCCGTGCGGGCCAGCACCTGTGCATCGGCCGCCCGGTCTTCCGGCTTGCGCCGCGGGCCATAGGCGATCAGGCGGGCCAGCGTTGGTGACAGCGTCTCGGGCGGGGCATCGGCCAGCGCCGCATGCAAGGCCTGGGCCGTGGCGATGAACCCGGCATAGCGAACGCGCGAGGGCGGATCGGGCAGGGCGACCGCCGCGCCCGCGCCCAGTGCCGCGCAGGCCCGTTCGTAGACGGCGAGCACCTCGGTGGTGCATTCCACCCCGGCAAGGCCGGCGAGGGTGACCGGTTGGCCCGGCAAGTCGGCCTCGCCGAATTCGCTCGTCAGCCGTGCGGCCTGTTCCAGCAGATTGAGCGAGCGGGCCAGCGGGCCGATCACATCGAGCGTGGGTTCGGCCAGTTCGAGGCCATCCTGGCTGACCGCGCTCTGCGCCGGCTTGAAGCCATAGACGCCGCAGTAGCTGGCCGGGATGCGCACCGAGCCCATGGTATCGGTGCCCAGCGCGATGTCGCACAGCCCGGCGGCCACGGCCGCGCCGCTGCCGCCCGACGAGCCGCCCGGCGTGTAGCCGACGCGATGGGGATTGTGCGTGCGGCCGAAGAACGGATTGTCCGTCTTCGCGCCGAGGGCGGCCTCCTCCATGTTCAGCATGCCAAGGATCGCCGCCCCGGCCCCACGCAGCGCGGCAACCGTGGCCGCATCGCGCTGGGCCACCCGATCGCGGTGCAGCGCCATGCCCGCCGTCCACGGCAGGCCGCGCACCGCGATGTTGGCCTTCACCCCCACCGTGATCCCGGCCAGCGGGCCTTCCCCCGACCGGGCGGTGCGATCGAAATCGGTAAAGGCGTTCAGCGGCCGGTTCGCTTCCTCCAGCCGATTGAAATCGATCACAGGGCTCTCCGGTCGATCAGGCGGATCGGCTTCTGGCGGGAATCGATCTGGGTCTCGGCCGCAGTTTCGCCGGGCGCCACCAGTTCGACCCCCACTTCGATGCCGATGCCCTTGCGCAGCAGGGCGGCCACTTCCGTGACTTCGCTGCCGCCGCGCGTTTCGAGACGCACCAGCATCTCATCGCGCCCGCTGGCATCGCGCACCACGTGGCACACGAATTCGCCGGTGAGATCCGCCCGGTTTTCGATGATCGCGCCGATGGCATGGGGGAAGATGTTGATCCCGCGCAGCTTCACCATGTTGTCGCTGCGGCCCTTGAAGCCGGAGATTCGCTTGAAGACCATGCCGGTCTGGTTGGCGCCGGTCAGTTCCTCGGTGATGTCGTGGGTGTTGAAGCGGATGCAGGGGGCGATGTCATCCTTGAACAGGCAGGTCACCACCATGTCGCCGGTTTCGCCGGTCGCGACGGGCTGACCGCTGTCGATATCCAGCAGTTCGAGGTACTGCGCGTCTTCCCAGACATAGAGTCCGTCGCGTTCCGGCCCTTCGCCGGCGATGGTGCCGGTATCGCCCACACCATACCAGTCATAGGCCTTGGCCCCGCGCCAGGCCGCCTCGGTGGAGGCGCGGTCTTCGGTGCCGAGGTGGCCGATGATCATCTCCAGGTTGATGCGATCGAACAGGTTTTCGGCATCGGCCACTTCCGCCAGCTTGCGGATGTAGTCCACGAAGCCGACCATGCAGGTGACGCCGAAATCGGCCATCAGGTTGACCTGGTTGACCGACCGCGTCTCGATGCCCGTTCCCGCGCTGAGGAACAGCGAATTGGTGTAATGGGTGACGGCCTCGCGGATGTAGTGGCCGCCGTTGATCATGCCGTGGCCATAGACCGACTGCACCACGTCTTCCCGGCCCAGCCCCATCCAGCGATACATGCGGCCCACCAGCAGGCTGGTGATTTCGCGCCCCTTGGGACCGAACATCAGCGGCTGGGGGCGGCCGGTGGTGCCGCTGGTGGTGTGGAACACCACGGGGCTGTCGCCGCGGCCGTCGAAATCGCCATAGGGCGGGTACTCGTTGACCGAGGCCATCAGGTCCGACTTGTCGTAGACCGGCAGGCGGGTGATGTCCTCCAGGCCGCGGATGTCGCCCGGCTCGATGCCCTTGTTGCCCCACAGGCGCTGGTAGAACGGGATTTCCCAGCCCCGCTTCATCAGTTTGAGAAAACGCTCGTTCTGCAGGGCGTGCAGCTCGTCGCGGCTCATCCGGGTATAGCGATCGACGAAGGTTTCGCCGACCGGGTAATCGGCCAGAAGCTGCCGGGCGTCGAAGGTTTCGAAGTAGGTGGGAAAACTCATTTCGGCTCCGTGGCGAAGGCAAGGGGGTCGGTGAAGATCCGGGCCGCGGCGGCTCCGGCAAGAGTGCGGCACAGGTCCAGCTTGGTCTGGGCGCGGGCGGGGCTGAGCGGGGCCTGCGGGCTGCCGGGATTGGCGGCCACGGCCCGGCGCAAGGCCTGCCCGTTGCGCAGGTGCACGACCAGCACCTGGGGCGAGAGGGCGTTGTGATCGGGGTTGTCGTCCAGCGTTACCCGCACCTTTCCGGCCAGTTCGTCGATGGTGGTATCGAGCCGGGGATCGATCAGCCCGTCGCGCAGCATCAGCGGGGCGAGAAAGGCGAGGCACAGGCGATTGTAGGACTGCGGCGCACCGGGCCGGAACGGTCGGCCGACCAGGCGCTGGATCAGCGGCGGGGCCAGCAGTTCGATGGCTTCCACGTTATCCGGCGTCACCAGCCCTTCGTCGCGGAGATCGGCCAGCGCGCCCAGCGCGCCGTGGCTGGCGCGGCCGGAGGGATAGGGCTTGATGCTGACTTCGCTGATCCGCCAGACCGCGCCGAGCGACGCGGTGTAGCGTTCCAGTTCCACCGGTTCGATCAGCGCGGCATAGCCGAAGGGCCCGGTCAGCACGTCGTGCGGCCCGTCGATCCCGGCGGCGGCCAGATCGACCGCGCATAGCGCGCCGCGCGCGGCATTGGCGATCTGCAGCGGTAGCGCGGTCGATGCTTCGACGTGGGCCTGCATCGTGCCGGCGAGGAAGCTGTAGGCCAGCCCGGCGGCATTGGCCATCTGCGCCCGGTCCAGCCCCTGCAGGCGGGCCACGGCCAGAGCGGCGCCGATGATGCCGGCCGTGGCGGGGCGGAAGAAGCGCATCGCGCCTTGCGCGGCCAGACCAAGCCCGCTGGCGATGTCGACGCCGACGGCAAGGGCAGTGAGGAATTCGTCGACCGTGCTCCCGCCGCGACGATCGGAGGCGGCGAGCAGGGCGGCGGTCACCACCGACAGGGCATGGACCACGGCGGGTTCGTGCACCGCGTCCCATTCCAGGCAGTGAATGGCAAAGGCGTTGACGAAGGCGGCCGACGGGGCGGGCAGGGTGCCGCCGGCCAGGGTGCGGGCCTCGGTGCCGGTTCCCCAGGCGCCAGCGGCCCTGAGAACGGGCGCGGCCTCGCGCGAGGCCGCGCCGGTGGCCCCTACGGCCAGCGTGTCGGCCAGCAGCCGCATTGCATCGCCACGCACTGCGGGCGGCAGTTCGTGGGAGGCGTGGGCAAATTCGATGATCCGGTCGATCGCGCTCATGGCAGCCAGTCCTTCAGGATGCCCGCCACAGCTGCGGGACTGTTGCCTTGCAGCGCGGCGGCGGCCATCCGGTCAAGCTCGGCGCCGTGCCCGCCGAGTGCCAGCAGCGCCCCGGCCTTGGCGAGGATCTGGGCCTCGCTCATCGGGCGTTCGGGATCGCCCAGCGTATCTTCAAGCGTGACCTCGGCATCGCCGCAGCGTACCCGCGCGCCGAAATGGGCCGGATAGCGTTTCGTGAATTCGGCCTCATCGCGCACGATGATCCGTGTGCGGACCCCGGCCGTGGCGGCTATGGCCGCGGCATCGAAATCGCCGAGCCGGGGCGTGCCGGAAAGCGCCACCAGCGCCACCGAATGCTGGATCGAGAACTTGGCCTCGATCTCGCTGGTGGGGGCCGGGCGATCGCAGAACGTCAGGGCATCGGCATAGGTTTCGACCGTGATCGGCCCGTCGAGCGAGCCCAGCCGCGCCTTCAGTTCGAGCGCCGCATCGATGGCCGGGTGGGCATGGCGGCACGCCGCCCACGGCTTGAAGCTGACATCATGGATGCGCCAGTGATCCGGCAGATCCATCGATCTTGCCGCAGCCGTGGTGGCTGCGTGCAGGCCCTGCGGCCCTTCAAGGATGAATTGCGGCGCGCGCGCGCCGGCCTGCACCGCGCTGGCCGCGTGGAGCCCGGACGCCACGGCGTGGGCCACGTGCCACTGCTTGGCGTCGCCGGGCTCGTGCCGCATCTGCCACAGGCCGCCCGCGACCGATCCGGCAAGGCCCAGGACATGGACCAGTCGCTCCTCGCGCAAGGCGGCATCGCCATCGCCATCGCCATCGGCGAAGGCGGGATCGGTGCAGGCCAGCGCCGTGACGGCGGCGCCGAACATGCCGGCCGTGGCCGTGTTGTGCCAATGGGCATAGTGGTGGGCATCGAAGGTGCTGCCCACCGCGATCATGGCTTCATAGCCGCGGATCGCGGCATCGAGCAGCCGGTCCATCCCGGCTGTGGAGCTGGCCAAGGCGCTGGCCCAGACCACGGGGCCGGGATGCAGGATGGCTGCGCGGTGGACGTCGTCCATCTCCAGCTTGTTGCCCAGCCAGGCGGCCCGCATGGCGCTGCCGCCGGGCATGGCGCGGACGATCGAGCCCGTATCGGACGGGAGCGCCCCGGCCACGCAGCCCAGCCAGTCGAGCAGGTGCAGGCGCGTCCGCGCGCGATCCTGCGCGGCAATGGGCCGGACGAGGTGGCGTGCCAACCGGCGGGTCAGGCTGTCTTGCGTCACGCGTATCTCGCCCCTACGGACAGTTGCCTTGGGTAGCATTCACACCACAGCCAAGACGACCGAAACGGCAGAGCCAATCGATGACTGAAACGAAGCCCAAACCGGCCAGATATCTTGTTCTTGCCGACGAATTGCGCTCGGCAGTGCTGCGTGGTGACTTTGGGGCCAAGAACCCGTTCCCGACGGAATCGGTGCTGTGCAAGCATTACAAGGTCAGTCGGTTCACGGTGCGCGAGGCGCTGCGCAAGCTGACCCAGGAGGGCCTGATCAAGCGCCGGCGTGGATCGGGCACCGTGGTTCAGCCCGCATCGGCGCGCGGCGGCACGCTGCACCAGCCGCTGTCGAACGTCGGCGAAATTCTGCAATATGCCCATGGCACGTCGATTTCGTTCGAGCAGCTTGAGCGGCAGGAAGTCGATCCGGACATCGCCGAGAAGACCGGCATGAATCCCACCGGCGAGTGGTTTGTGTTCCAGGGCGTGCGCCGGGCGGAAGGACGCCAGCGCCCGATCGCGCTGACCTTCGCATGGGTTCACCCCGACCTCGCCGATGCGGTGGCCCGGTTCGAGGATGGCAGCCCGACCCTGTTTGGCCAGATCGAGAAATACGCCAAGCGGACGGTGACCCGCGTGACGCAGGACATCCAGGCCGTGAAGGCGACCAGTGCCGTGGCGGAAGCCCTGGGCCTTGACGACGAGGCGCCGGTCCTGCTGATCCTGCGCTGCTACTTCGACGCCGACGACCAGCTGTTTGAAATCTCGGTCAACTATCACCCGGGCGAACGTTTTACCTATTCGATGCACATCGAAGTGGACTGAACCAGCCGTCATTGCGGCGGCTCGTCGGGCTGGCGCCAGTCCGGCGTATCGGACAGGCGGATGGCAGGAGCCAGCAGATGGGCGCCGCCCACCTCGTCGATCAGCCCGCGGCCGATCACGAAGGGTTGATCGAGCGTCTCGCGGAAATCGAGAACCGGGGCGAAGGCCACGTCCTTGTCGGCGAACCAGGCCACCCATTCATCACGCCCGCGCGCGGCGAAGGTCTGCGCGAGGAAGGCGATCAGCTCGTCCTGCTCGCCAGCAGGGCAATCGGCGATCGGGATGAGGTCGGGCCGGCCCAGCGCGTTCAGCAGGTTTTCGGCGAACTTGGTTTCGCGTCCGCCGAGGACGATATGGCGGCCGTCGGCCGTGCGGTAGACCTGATAGAAGGCCGCGCCGCCCAGCGAGCGTTGCGCCCGTGACACAGGCGGTTCGCCGCCCGCGATAGCACCGCCGGCGATGTGCGCGCACCACGGCAGCAGGCTGTCAAACATGGCAATATCGAGGTAATCGCCCTTGCCGGTCGTCTGGCGGCCGATCAGCGCCATCAGCACGGCCGACAGCCCGGTCAGCCCGGCGGCCATGTCGGCCGAGGGTACGCCGGGGACCACCGGGGTTCCATCGGCTCCGTCGTTCACCGACAGAAAGCCCGCGTGGGCCTGGACCGCTATGTCATGAGCCGGGTGATGCGCCATCTCGCCGGTCTGGCCGAATGCCGAGATCGAGCAATAGACGATTTCCGGATTGCGTTCGGAAACGGCGGCATAGCCGAAGCCCAGCCGATCCATCACGCCGGGGCGAAAGCCTTCGACCAGCACATCGGCCTCGGCGATCAGCTGCCACAGTTGCGTGCGCCCCTCATCGGTCTTGAGGTCCAGCCGGATGCAATGCTTGCCCCGGTTTAGGTTCCGGAACCATACCGATTCCCCGGCTTCCTTCGGCTCCATGGCGCGGGCCGGGTCGCCGGTGGGCGGCTCGACCTTGATAACCTGGGCGCCCTGATCGGCCATCATCATCGTCAGCATGGGGCCGGGCAGGAACAGCGAGAGATCCACCACCCGGATGCCGGAAAGCTTGCCCATCGCGGTTATACCACCTGACTGGACCGCAGCCGGGCGATCGCATCCTCGTCATAGCCGATTTCCTGCAGGATCGCGTCGACATCCGCGCCGAGCAGGGGGGCCGCACGGGTGGGCAGGCGCTTGCCATCCAGCCGGATCGGATTGCCTAGAACCCGCATGCCCGGCAGATCGGGATGGTCGGTGGTCTGAACCATGCCGGTGGCGTGGATGAAGGGGTTGTCCAGTGCCGCATCGAGGCGGTGGACGGGGGCCACCGGCATGTGCCCGCTGAGCAGGTCGAGCCAGTGGCTGGTGGGATGGGCCGAGAAGATCTCGTCCAGTATTCCGGTCAGGACATCGCGATTGGCCAGTCGTTCCGTCGGGGAGACGAACCGGGGATCGGTTGCCAGATCGGCCCGGCCGATGCGTTTGCACAGCACGGTCCAGAACTTGGGCAATTGCGCCATGACGAAGATCCAGCCATCGGCCGAGCGCACCAGCTGGCTGGGCGTGACGGACGGATGAGCCGAGCGCGGGGTGCGTTCGGTCACGTCGCCGGTGTTGAGATACCACACCGCCGGATAGCTGGTCTGGTGCAGGGCCGCGCCGAGCAGGTCGACATCGACATCGCGGCCGAGGCCCGAACGCTGGGCATCGACCAGCGCGGCAAGCAGGCCGATGGACATCATCGTCCCGGTCATGAAATCGACCATCGAAAGCCCGAAGCGGGTGGGCGGCCCATCCGGCTCTCCGGTCAGCTCCATGAAACCGGCTTCAGCCTGCATCAGGTAATCGTAGCCGGGCCAGCGGGCGCGTTCGTTGTCGCGGCCATAGGCGGAAAGATGGGCGCAAACGACGGCCGGGTTCACGGCTTTCAGGGCATCGTAGGTGAGGCCCAGCGCTTCCGGAAGGTCGCCGCGCATGTTGTTGGCGACCGCGTGGGAATTCCTGACGAGGGCGTGGAAGATTTCCTGGCCGTCGTCGGTGCGCAGGTCGAGAGTCAACGAGCGCTTGTTCAGGTTGAACGCCTGAAAATACAGGCTCTCCCCCTTGCGAAGGAAGTGCGGGCCGACGGCGCGCGCCGTATCCCCGCCACCGGTCTTGTCGGTGGCGGGCGGCTCGATCTTGATGACTTCCGCGCCCAGCTGGGCCAGGAACATGGTGGCATAGGGCCCGGCGCCATATTGTTCGGCGGACAGGATGCGGAAACCGGCAAGGGGGAGGTTCTGGGTCATCACACAGGGTTCCGCTTCACCCACTGCTTGGCGATGATCATGCGCTGCATCTCGTTCGTGCCTTCGCCGATGCACATCAGGATGGAGTCACGATAGTAGCGTTCGATCTCGTATTCCTTGGAATAGCCGTAGCCGCCGTGAATCCGCAGGGATTCCTCGCTGTTGCGAACGGCCGCCTCCGAGGCGAAGTATTTGGCCATCCCCGCCTCCATGTCGCAGCGTTCGCCGCGATCATAGGCTTCGGCGGCGTCCATGGTGAGCAAGCGTGCGGCGCGCGCGCGGGTCACCATTTCGCCCAGCTTGAGCTGGATGGCCTGGTGATCGGCGATCGGACGCCCCATGGTTTCGCGGATCTGCGCATATTCGGTGGCGAGGCGCAGGGCCCCTTCCGCGAGGCCAACGCCGCGCGCGGCCACGTTGATCCGCCCGAGCTCCAGCCCGCCGGTTGCCTGGAAGAAGCCGTTGCCTTCCACGCCGCCGATCAGGTTTTCGGCCGGGATGCGATAATTGTCGAAGACCAGTTCGGCGCTGTCGATCGCCTTGTAGCCGAGCTTGTCGAACTTCTTGCCGACCTTGAAGCCCTCGCCCTTGGGGGCGATCATCAGGCTCATGCCCTTGTAGCGGGGCTCGGCCTTCGGATCGGTCTTCACCAGCAGCGCGAAGCAGCTGCCCTGGATGCCGTTGGAAATCCAGGTCTTGGTCCCGTTGATCACATAGTCGTCGCCATCGCGCTGCGCGACCGTGCGGATGGCCTGGAGATCGGTTCCGGCATTGGGTTCGGTGAGGGCCAGACCGCCACGGATTTCGCCGGTGGCGAAACGGGGCAGCCACTTGGCCTTCTGCTCTTCGGTGCCGAAGCGTTCGACCGCGGCCGCCATGATCAGGTGCGAATTGACGATGCCGGTGATCGCCATCCAGTACGACGAGATATAGGCGATGATCTTGGTATAGGTGGTCGCCGGAAGCCCGAGCCCGCCATATTCCCGACCAATGGTGGCGCCGAACAGGCCCAGTTCGGCCATCTGGTGAACCAGCTTTTCAGGCCAGATGTCGCCATGGTCATGCTCCATGACCACCGGGCGGACTTCCTTTTGCACCCAGCGTTCGATCGTGTCGAGGAACGCCTGTTCCTCTTCAGGGTCGATGAGCCTTGGTTCGGACATATCAATCTCCAGTAAAATTCAAGCAGTTCGGTTGGGCGGCGGGCGCTTCCGAGCGAGGCCCCGCGCCAGCCGGGATCAATCGTCGGCCGGACCGAACCCGCGCTTCCAGATCAGCATGGTCCGCTCGAAGGTGCAGACGACGTCGCCATGCTGGTTCTTGCCGATGGTCCGCACGGTGACGATGCCTTGCTCCGGCCGCGAGCTGGACTCGCGCTTTTCGAGCACTTCGCTCTCGGCATAGAGCGTATCGCCCGGAAACATCGGGTGGGTGAGGCGGATGTTGTTCCAGCCGAGGTTGGCCACGGCCTTCTGGCTGCAATCCGAAACGCTCATGCCCACCATCAGCGCGACGGTGAGGGGCGAGCAGACCAGCGGCTTGCCGAACTCGGTCTTCTTGGCGAATTCATAGTCGAAGTGCGCCGGATGCGTGTTCATCGTCAGCAGCGTGAACTGCACGTTGTCTGCATCGGTAATGGTCCGTCCGGGTCGGTGCTCGAAGACGTGGCCCACCACGAAATCCTCGTAATACCGGCCAAAGGTCTCGCGGAAGCGGCCTGGTGAAACTTCGATAACTCCTGCACGCATTTTATTACCCTTTTTATTCTATGTTGTTTGATCGATCTGGCTTGCGGGGATCCCGGCCAAGGCCAGTATTCGACGATATCTGTGCATCACCGGGGCCTCCAGCATGCGGCCGCGGAAGGCGATGGCCCGGCCGCCGCCAGCGGCGAAGGCGTCGAGCGCCTCCTGCGCTTCGGTGATTTCTGCCTCGCTCGGCCGCATGACCGTGCTGATCGCGGCGATCTGGCGCGGATGGATCGCGGCCTTGGCGGTGAAGCCCAGCGCTTTGCTGGCCCGGCATTCCGCTTCCAGCCCGGCCTCGTCGACCAGGTCGATGAAGGGAACGTCGATGGCGGCGATCTGGTTGGTCGCACAGCTCATCACCAGCGCGCTGCGCGCTGCGAGCAGTGGATCCCAGGCGAGTTGCACGCCCAGCTCGGCCGAAAAGTCGCCTCCGCCGAACATCAGGCCGTATACGCCGGGGCAAGCGCCGATCGCATCGGCATGGCGCAAGCCGCGCACCGTTTCGATCAAGGGGATGAGCCGCGGACAATCATCGCCGAGGATCGCCGCCACCTGTTCGGGTTCAGCCGCGGACTGGACCATCGGCAGGAACAGGAATTTCGGGCGAGACTCCGTGGCGGCCAGCGCAAGCAGGTCGGCCAGGCCGGCCCGTGTCGCGAGACCGTTGATTCGCAATGCGAGCCGGGGCGAGGCCAACCGCGCCAGTGCTTCGAGCGCAGTGGCCCGGGCAGAGTCCTTCTCGGCCGGCGGTACCGAATCCTCAAGGTCCAGGCACACCAGATCGGCATCGCTGGCCAGGGCCTTTTCAAGGCGATCCGGGCGATTGGCCGGCACGAACAGAAAGTTGGAAAAGCCTAACACGGCCCTAGATTTGTCCGGACAAGTTTCAAAGTCAATGCTTTTGTGGCGCGCTGCCGGGCGCATCGGGCGCGATCTGGCAGCGCCGGCCCGGCAGCTTGGGAGGCGCGAATCCGCGGTCCCGGTCAGAACGGTTTGATATTGCCGAGGAAAGCGGTGCCCAGCAGCAGTACGTAGACGACCCAGACCCAGATCCGGGTGAGGTCCATCGTGCGACGCAGGGGAATTTCGGTCGCGTCGCTGGAGCCCTCGGCGATCAGGCGGCCCAGTTGCGGTCCGACCGGCTTGAATGCCACGTCGATCATGATTGCCGCGGCAAAGATCAGGCCGAACATCACGGCCTTGCTGGCGAGCCACAGCGGAGCCAGCGGCGCGCCCTTGGCGAGCGAGATGCCGCCCAGAGCCAGATAGAACAGGGTCAGGACAATCTTGAGCACGAATTCGATGCGGTTGTTGCGCCGGGCGCGCGGCGTCTGGTCATGGAAGTGGCTGTCCCACACCAGCCACAGCCAGAAGCCGCCCACCGCCCATGCCGCGGCGACCGCGACGCCAGGCAGATCCCACCAGCCGCCGGCCTTGACCATGGAAAGTGTCAGGGGAACCATCAGGGCCCAGGCAGAGCGCGGCACCATGTCGACGTTCACCAGCAGTTGGAGCAGGGCGAGGCGCTGCGGCAGGGTCCACTTCTCGCGCTTCCGGAAGTGCTGCCCCAGCATGAACACGCCCACGTCTGCGCCAAGCCACAGCACGAACAGCAGCAAATGCGTAAAGACGAGCACCTGGTACAGGCTTACGGACATTTCCGGCATGCGATTATCCCTCGATCTGGCGCGACGGCGGAGGCATTCGAGGCCTTTTTCAACGACCGACGAACCCTCTCTTGCATAAGTCGCCTTGCCGTGCAAACTTGTCCGGACAAATGCGGTATGAGTCAAGGGAGCTCTTACGATGAGGTCAATGTTGCTTCGAAATGTTGCGCTGGCGGCCGTTGCGGTCGCGGTGCCCACGAGCGTTGCTCAGGCGCAGGACAAACCTGCTGGTGCCGCCGCCTCGACCCAGCAGGGTGAGGACGGTTATGGCCTGAGCGAGATTATCGTGACGGCCCAGCGTCGCTCGGAAAGCGTCCAGAACGTGCCGATCGCGATCAGCGCCTTCAGTTCCAACGAGCTGGCAACCCGCGGCGTCAGCAATGCCCTCGAGGTCACCCAGTACGTCCCCAACTTCGTCGGTATCAACAACACCGGCCTGGGTTCGGCCAATGCGTACTACATGCGCGGCCTTGGCAACACCGAGTCGATCCCCACGTTCGACCCGCCGATCGGCACCTACGTCGACGACATCTACCTGGCACGCCAGAACGCCAACAACCTCTCGCTGTTCGACGTCGCGCGCGTCGAGGTTCTGCGCGGCCCACAGGGTACGCTGTTTGGCCGCAATACGACCGGCGGCGCGGTGGCGGTGTTCCTCAAGGATCCCGAGCCGAAGACCGGCGGTTATATCGAGGCCGGCTACGGTTCGTACAACATGTGGCAGCTCAATGGCTCGCTCAACGTACCGCTGAGCGACCGTTTCGCCGCGAAGATTTCCGGTTACGTCCAGAACAGCGACGGCTACGCCCGCAACACGCTGACCAACGAGCGGCAGAACCAGAACGATGGCTGGGGCGTGCGCCTGGGCCTGCGTGGCGAGCTCTCGGACAAGGCGGTGTGGACCGGCTCCTACATCCACACCTTCGCCGATGGCGCCAACATCGCCAACTTTGATTGCAACCCGGCCAATCCGACCCAGTGCGACGGCCGCTTCGTGTCCACCGGGTTCCTGCGGAACAGCAATTTCGGCGGCAAGATCACGGGCAAGAAGAACGGCTTCGGCCACTTCGTGAAGACCACGATGGACTTCCTCTCGTCGAACCTGAAGCTGGGTGACGAAAACCTGAGCGTCGCCTTCATCACCGGTTACGTCAATACGACCCAGGACTACGCGCTTGACTTCGCCGACGGCCGGTCCCTGCCGTCGATCAACACGCCGATCACTGCGGCGCGTGGGGATCGGCTCGGCGGCTTCACGGTGGCCAACGAAGGCGACTTCAAGCAGTTCTCGCAGGAAATCAAGGTCAACGCCTCGCTCGCCGATGGCTTGGTGAACCTGGTTGGCGGCGTCTACTACTTCAACGAAGACGATTACAGCGACTTTGCCGATCTGTTCGGCAGCTCGGCGATCGTCCTCGCTGACCGGACCATGACCAATTCGACCAAGGCCTATGCGGGCTACCTGCAGGGCGACCTCAACGTCAACGACAAGCTCAAGCTCACCGCTGGCATCCGCTACACGGACGAAACGAAGCGCTTCTCGATCAGCGACAACCGCGCCTCGTGCAACGACGGGACGGTCGAGGCCACCTGCCTGGCCAACGTCAACCTGGCGGTGCCGAACGGCAAGGTGATCCCGCGTAGCCAGAACATCAAGATCTGGACCCCGCGCTTCGCCATCAACTACAAGGCCACCGACGACGTGCTGCTGTTCGCTTCGGCGACCCGCGGCTTCAAGTCGGGCGGCTGGAACGCCCGCGCGACCAGCCCGGCCGAACTGCTGCCGTTCGATGCGGAAAAGGCCTGGAGCTACGAAGTCGGCGTGAAGTCGGAGCTGTTCGACCGGCGCCTGCGCGTCAACCTTGCGGCCTACGTGCTCGACGTGAAGGGCCTGCAGACCCCTTCGGGCTTCGTGCGCGCCAATGGTTCGATCGGCTTCGTGACCCGCAACTTCGCGGATTACCTGAACAAGGGCATCGAACTCGAGATCAACGCCATGCCGACGCGTGGCCTGAACCTGTTCGCCTCGTTCGGCTACCAGGACGACAAGTACAAGATCAAGTCCGGCGGTCCGGCCTTCGACGCCTATGGCGTGCAGTCGGTCAGCGCCCAGCAGGCGGCCTGCCTCACGCAGCTGGCTGCCGGGCTGGTTCCGGGTGGCGACGCCACGGCTTGCGCCCAGGGCATCGTGGCGGCCAATGGCCAGCTGGCTTCCCCGGTGCGTACGCCCGAGTTCAACCTCTCGATCGGCGGCAGCTATGAAGCCGACCTCGGCAAGGGGCTGACGCTGGTTCCGGCGATCAACGCCAACTGGCGCGACAAGAGCGAAGTCGGCACCAGCAACGTCACCTTCTACGACGATCCGGTGACCAGCTCGTCGGGCACCGTCTATGCCAACAACCTGCTCGGCAACGGTCCGCGCATTGCCGGTTCGCTGAGCAAGGCGCGCTGGATCGTCAACAGCACGCTGACCCTGCGCAGCGATGCCGGCTGGTCGGTCTCGATGGAGTGCCGCAACTGCTTCGACGAGGAATCGGTGGAATCGACCCTCGCGAACCTGGAGTACATCAATCCGCCGCGGACCTGGCTGCTCAAGGGCCGGTTCTCGTTCTGATTGCCGAAGCTTGATATGGGGTCGGATCGGGAGGGGCAGTCCCCTCCCGGTCCTCCCGGATTACCACGGACGGGATCGCACAGATGACATCGCTCGCGCAGCATCAAGCCAGTCGTTCCGACGGCGAATTCGCCAACGGCTGGAAGGTCTTGCTGGCGGCAATGGTGGGGGTGACCTGCGGCGCGTAGCCCATTCCGTTCAACCTGATCGGGTTCACCGTCGAGCCGCTGAGCGCGGAATTCGGCTGGAACCGCACCGAGATCATTCTCCCGGCCACCATCTACGGCCTGATCGCCAGCCTGATGGCCCCGGTGTTCGGCTGGCTTTCGGATCGCTACGGCGTGCGAACGGTGGCGCTGTGGTCGGTGTTTGCCTTTGCGGTGGCGCTGGCCGCCGTGGCCCTGACGCCGACTGCGAATACCGCGTCGACCCTCTACATCTACTATGGCCTGTGGGCCGTCATCGGGCTCGTCGGCATCGGCTCGACCCCGGTCACCTGGAGCCGGGCCATCAACCTGTGGTTCGTTCGCCATCGCGGCCTTGCGCTCGGCATCCTGCTCATGGGCACCAGCGTCGCGGCGCTGTTCGTCCCCAAGCTGGGGGTCTGGGCGATGGGGCGGTTCGGCTGGCGCGTGATGTTCGCGCTCATGGCCCTGCTGCCCTTGCTGGTGGCCCTCCCGCTGGCTTGGCGCTACTTCCGCGAACCCCGTCCGGAGGAGCGGCCCGAGGCGCTGGTCACCAGCGACGGCCGCCTTGTCGGCCGGACCCTGCGCGACGCGATGCGCGGCTATCGCTTCTACATCATGTGGATTTCGATCAGCATCGTCGCCGGGTGCTATTCCGGCGCCTTCGTCAACATGCCCGCGATCCTCAAGGACGCCGGCATCAGCGCCCAGTCGGCCGCGAGCATCATGGGCGTGCTGGGCATCGGCATTTTCGCCGGCCGCATGATCACCGGCGCGCTGCTCGACCGGTTCTGGCAGGGCTTCGTCGCCTTCCCGCTGCTGTGCCTGCCCGCGCTGACCTGCGCCATCCTGATGGGCGGACACGTGAGCTTGGCAATGGCCGGGGTCGCGGCCTTCTTCCTGGGCTTTGCCGCCGGCGCCGAGGCCGACCTAATCGCCTACCTCGCCGGCCGCTATTACGGCATGGCTCACTACGGCAAGATCTACGGCATGCTCTACATGCCGTTCGGCATCGCCTCGGCCTTCTCGTCGATCGTCTACGCCTATGTCCGCGACGTGACCGGATCCTACGATGCGATCCTCCTGGTGGCGATGATCGGCTTCGTGGGCGGCGGTGCCCTCCTGCTCACGCTCGGCCGCTACCCGGAGTCGTTCGATGACGAGGACCCCGAGCCGTTCGCGGCCGCCCCCCAACCGCTTCCCTGATGTTTTCGAGGATTTGAAATGGCCACCCTTGCTGAACCCGATCTGATCCAGGCCCTTGCCGCCGGTGGCGCCCGCGTGGCGACCGACGCGGCCACGCTGGATCTGTTCGCGCACGACATCTACGATCGCGGGGCCGACCTGGCGGCCGTCGTCCATCCGACCGACACCGCCTCGCTGGCGGCCGCGGTCAAGGCCGCGACCGATCGGGGCCTGGTCGTGGTGCCGCGCGGCGGCGGCATGAGCTATACCGGCGGCTACACGCCATCCCGGCCCGGCGCGGTGCTGTTCGACACGGCGACGATGAACCGCATCCTCGACATCAACGAAACCGCCATGACCGTGACGGTCGAGGCCGGGTGCACCTGGGCGGCGCTGTATGAGGCGCTGCGCCCGCGCGGCCTGCGCACGCCGTTCTGGGGCACGCTTTCGGGCATTCATGCCACGGTTGGCGGCGGGATGAGCCAGAACGGCATCTTCTGGGGCACCGGGCGCCATGGCACGGCCGTCCAGAGCTGCGTCGCGCTGGAAGTGGTTCTCGCGGACGGCACGGTGATGAAGACCGGCAGCAGCCACGCGCGCCCCTATGGCCCGGACCTGACCGGCATTTTCCTTGCGGATACCGGCGCGCTGGGGATCAAAGCGACGATCACCATGCGGATGGTGCCCGAAGCCCGCTGCCATGGCTATGCCAGCTTCACCTTCACGGATGCCGCCAGCTACCTTGGCGCGATGAGCGAGATCGAACGGTCGGGCGTCTCGACGGAATGCTTCGGCTTCGATCCGCGCCTGAACGCCATCCGCATGCAGCGCGACAGCCTGTCCACCGATGCCAAGCAGCTGGTTGGCATGATGAAGAAGCAGGGCTCGGTCCTGAAGGCCCTGAAGGAGGGCGTGAAGGTCGTCACGGCAGGCCGCAACTTCATGGGGGATGCAACGTTCTCCATGCACGTGATGGCCGAAGCGGGCATCCAGCAGGCAGCCGATGCGGATATCGCCGTTGCTCGCGCGATCGTGGCCCGCCACGGCGGAACCGAGGTGGAAAATACCGTGCCCAAGATCGTGCGCGCCAATCCGTTCGGGCCGCTGAACATGATGCTGGGCTCGCAGGGCGAGCGCTGGGCTCCGATCCACGGGCTGGTTTCGCACAGCAAGGCCCAGGCCTGCTTCGCGGCCCTGGAAGACCTGTTCGCCAGCTACGCCGAAACGATGGAGCGGCTCGACATCCACCCCGGCACGCTGATGGCCGCCGTTGGCGGGGCCGGCGTGGTGATCGAGCCGTGCCTCTACTGGCGCGATGCCCGCAATCCGCTGATCGACCGGACGGTGGAGCCGGGGCACCTGAAGAAGCTCCAGGTTTTCCCGCACGATCCGGAAATCTGGGCTGCGGTGCAGGAGATCAAGCAGGCGATCGTCGACCTGTTCCTGGCCCATCAGGCGGTGCACTTCCAGATCGGGCGCACCTATCGCTATCGTGAAAGCCTGGACCCGGCAGCCGATGCGTTGCTCGTGGCGCTCAAGTCGGCGCTCGATCCGCGCGGGCTGATGAACCCCGGCTCGCTTGGGCTCTAGGGGGCGGTCATGGAAGTCGTGCGCAGACAGTTTCTGGCGGGGGCGGCTTCCACGATGATGATCGATCGCGTGGCGGCGGCGCCGGTTGGCAAGGGAAATGGGCAGAAAATGGCAGACGTGAAAACATATGCGGCGGTGGCGATGCAGCTGGCCGCCCGGTCTGTTGAACGGGCGGCCGACAAGGCCGCCGCCCGCAAGCAGATGATGGAAACCATCGCCTCGATGGAGCCGAAGATCCGGTCGGCCGGCATCTTCGTCCAGCAATATGCCGGAACTCCAACGAAGCTGGCGGTGCTGCCGGAATATGTGCTGACCAGCTATCCCGGCCGGATTTCCATTCCGGATTTCGCCGATATCGCCGCGCTGGAAGTGGATGGCCCCGAATACGAGGCGATGGGTGCCATGGCCCAGCGCCTCGGCATGTTCATTGCCGGCAATGCCTATGAGGTGGACCGGCATTTCCCCGGCCTCTATTTCCAGACCAGTTTCGTGCTGGCGCCATCGGGCGATGTCGTGCTGCGCTATCGCCGGCTCAATTCCATGTTCGCGCCGACCCCGCACGACGTATGGTCAAAATACCTCGACATCTATGGCCTCGACGGCGTGTTCCCGGTGGCGCGTACGGAAATCGGCAACCTGGCGGCGATCGCGTCGGAAGAGATTCTCTATCCCGAGATCGCCCGCGCCATGGCGCTGCGCGGGGCAGAGGTCTTCGTCCACAGTTCCTCGGAGATCGGCTCGCCGATCGATACGCCCAAGGCCATCGCCAAGCGTGCCCGGGCCCAGGAGAACATGGCCTACGTCGTCTCTGCCAATACGGCGGGAATCGAATTGTCGAGCCTGCCGGTGGGGGCGGGCGACGGCAACAGCATGGTGGTGGACTACAAGGGCAGGGTTCTGGCGGAGTCCAATTCCCGCGAAACCTTCACGGCCTTCGCCGAGATCGACCTTGCCGCGCTGCGCGCGACGCGCCGCAAGCCGGCCATGACCAACTTCCTGGCGCGCCAGCGCCTGGAACTGTTCGCGGCTGTCTACGCCGGGAAATCACCGCAGCCAGCCGATAGTTTGATTCAGGACAATGAAGTAATAATCCCGAATAGAGATTTCTTTAAGAGGATTCAGGAAGAATCCATTGAGCGAATGATAAAGGATGGAGTGATATGAGTAAGTCATCAGGGGTGCATGTTCCTCCATATCGTGCGGTAACAAAGCACGATATGTTTCCATCCGCCACACTGGATGAGGCGGCTCGTTTCGATTTCATTACTCATATGAACAAATTTCTTGCATCTTCATTGGGTGCGGGAAACAAGATTGCCTATGAGGCGCGGGTCTTGCCGGCGTTCCGCAAGGAGCACGGGCGTGATCCCAAGGACCGGTTCGAGATCCGCCATGCGATGAACCGCGATCCCTTCCACCAGCTGTGGTCGGCCTCCAAGCGCAACACGATGGAAATGCGCCAGCAGAACGGCCGCGCGATCGCGTTGCGCCAGCTGGACGAACTCGATGCGCGCGCCAATGCCCTGAATGCCGGCAAGGCCACCTTGCAGCTCGATCCCACGGTCGAGGTGCCGCGTTATCAGTCGGCGGTGGACATTCACTGCATGCCGGGCTGCTATCACGGCGAGGAGCGTCCGGGCGACGTTTCGGCCGGCGCCAACTACGATAGCGGCCTGTTCGCGACCACGGCCGGTGCGCTGGGCGGCCTGTCGGACGGCGGCGGGCAGGCGGTGGTGCAGTGGCTGCGCGCCAACTATCCCAACTGGAAGCCGCGCCGCGTGCTCGATATCGGCTGCACCATCGGCCACAATGTCGTGCCGCTGGCCCTGGCCTATCCGGAGGCGGAATTCATCGCGATCGACACGGCCGCCGCTTCGCTGCGCTATGGCCATGCGCGTGCCCAGGCCCTTGGGGCCATGAACATCACCTTCATCCAGCACAATGGCGAAGATCTGTCGCGCTGGGGGGATGGTTGTTTCGACTGGGTGCAGACCACGATGTTCCTGCACGAGTTGAGTGGCAAGGCCCTGCCGCAGATCATCCGGGAAGGCTTCCGCGTGCTGGCGCCGCACGGTCTGATGCTGCACGTGGAACAGCCGCAATATACGCTGGACATGCCGCTTTACGAGCAGTTCATCCGCGATTGGGATGCGTTCAACAACAATGAGCCGTTCTGGTCGGCCATGCACGGAATGGACCTGAAGCAGCAGATGGTGAGCGCCGGCTTCGCGCCGGAAGAGCTGTTCGTCGCCGCGGTCAAGGCCGTGGCCGATCGGACGATCTTCCCCGAAGCGGCAACCGATGAAACCGAAGATCATGGCCGCGCCGCTGCATGGCACGCCTATGGCGCCTGGAAGGGAGGCGAACCGAAATGACGGAAACCACGCTCGATTGGATGGCCCTGGCCAACCGCAAGCCCAAGGGCAAGCGCCCGTCCTATTTTGCCGATCCGCAGAATGAGGAGCTTTACTCGATCCTGCTGTCGCTGGTGGGCGAGGTTTCGGTGATGCGCCAGCGGCTGGACACGGTGGAGCGCCTGCTCGAGGCCAAGGGCTCGATCTCGCGCGCCGACATCGAAGCCTATGTTCCCGCCGGCGATGCCGCGGCGGAGCGCAGCGACATGATCCGCGAGTATATCTTGCGGGTCATGCGCGGGCCGATGCAGGCGATCCAGGCCATGACTGAAAGCGCACCGCCGATCGATACCGTCGTCGATGAGCTGATCAACAGCTGAGATCGCAACCTTGGGGATGCTCTCCGCGCCCGATCGCAGTATGGCGGTCGGGCGCGGTTACGTGTCGGATGCATCGCTCCGCGTGGCCGATCTGCCCCTTGATGCCGGTTCCCGATTACCCCCTTGTCCCCATCTCGGGTTTGTGCCCGAATTCGCCGGAAAGCCAGAAGCCGATACCATGGAATTCACCGCCGCCACTGCCGATCAGATTCTCGCGATCCGGGTTAACGCCGGGCTTGCCGAGCTTGCTGCCGATCCGCGCTTCGCCGCTGCCAGCCCGGACATGGTCGAGGCCATCGTCGAGGGCATCGGCGCCTTCGCGGCCGGGGAGTGGGCGCCCCTGAACCGCAAGGGAGACGTTGAGGGCGCGGTACTGGCGGATGGCCGGGTGAACCTGCCCGATGGGTTCGCGCAGGCCTATCGCGCCTATGTGGAGCAAGGCTGGAACGCGATTGCCGGCGACCCGCGCTTTGGCGGGCAGGGCCTGCCCTTTACCCTGGCGGCCAACGTGCTGGAGAACCTCGGCACGGCCAACATGGCCTTCGGCCTGCTGCCGATGCTGACCGTCGGCGCGATCGAGGCGATCACGCATCATGGCAGCCCGGCCCAGCAGGATCTGTTCCTGCCGCGCCTGATCAGCGGCGAATGGTCGGGCACGATGAACCTCACCGAACCGCAGGCCGGTTCTGACGTGGGCGCCCTGCGCGCCACGGCCACGCCGATCACGCAGGGCGAACGTGCCGGGCGCTATCGGATCAAGGGCACCAAGATCTTCATCACCTGGGGCGAACACGATCTGGCCGGCAATATCGTCCACCTCGTGCTCGCGCGCACGCCGGGCGCGCCGGCGGGCAGCCGGGGCATCAGCCTGTTCATCGTGCCCAAGTATCACGTGGCGGCCGATGGCAGCCTCGGCGCGCGCAACGATCTGCGGGTGGTGAGCCTTGAGCACAAGCTGGGCATCATGGCCTCGCCCACCTGCGTGATGAGTTTCGGCGATAACGACGAATGCATCGGTGAACTGATCGGCCGCGAGAACGAAGGCCTGAAGTGCATGTTCACGATGATGAACTCGGCCCGGATCAATGTCGGCAGCCAGGGGGTTCAGATTGCCGAGCGGGCGCTCCAGCAGGCGCAGCATTATGCGCGCGAACGCATCCAGTCGGCCCGCGCCGGCTCGCCGTCGCGCGAACCCGTGGCGATCGTTGAGCATCCCGACGTGCGGCGCATGCTGTTGCGCATGCGCGCCCTCACCGAAGGCGCGCGGGCGCTGCTCTATTACACAGCCGGCATGGTCGATCGGGCCGCGCTCGGCTACCGGGATGCGCAGGTGCGCGCTGATTGCCTGGTGCCGATGATCAAGGCCTGGGGCACCGATATCGGCTGCGAAGTGGCCAGCCTTGGCGTGCAGATTCATGGCGGCATGGGCTTCATCGAGGAAACGGGCGCGGCCCAGCACTACCGCGATGCGCGGATCGCCCCGATCTACGAAGGCACCAATGGCATCCAGGCCGCCGATCTCGTGACGCGCAAGCTGGGTTACGAGAATGGCGCGGTCCTGACGGCGCTGCTGGCCGACGTTGCCGCCGAGGCCGGGGAGGGGACGCCGCTGGCAGACCTTGCGCAGGATTGCATCGCCATCGCCCGGTGGATGTCCGCCGAGGCCAGCCTGGATGACAAGCTGGCCGGCAGTGTGCCGTTCTGCACCATGTGCGCGGTTGCGGTGGCGGGGTGGCAACTGCTGCGCCAGGCCCGCGCCGCCGCCAGCGCAGGGGGCGCCCTGGCCCGGACGAAACCGGTCATCACGCGCTACTTCATCGAGCACATCGTTCCGGAAACGCGGGGCCTCAAGGCGGCGGCCATGGCCGGTGCTGGCCTGCTCTATGCGCTCGATGCCATGAGCCTGACCGACTGAGCTTCGCGGCCTGGTCTGGGGCGTGCGGTTGATCGCGAGGGCGAGGTTCTTGAGAGCGGGGTTCTCCCCTCATGGTTGAGGACGGACCGGGCGTGAGCCGGACAGGGGAACCGCGTCTCATCGAGGCATTCGTCCCGCGGGCGGGCATTGAAGCTTTGGGCCAAGCCGTTCGGCATTGGCTTGCCGCGCATCCCGAGCAGGCAGGGCCATTCCGACTCCGGCGGCCCGGAGCATGGCGTTGGATCAGGCGGCGAACGCCCGCATGATCTGTTCCAGCATCCGCTTCTGCACCGCCAGATTATCGGCTGACAGGGCACTGGCCCCGGTCAATCGCGTCACCAGCGGTTCCGCCCAGAAATAGCCGCAGCACAGGTTGAACAAGGCGATCTGGCGCAGCATGAGCGCGGTGTCATCGCCTTCCAGATCGCTTGCCTCGTTCACCCGCCGGCCATGATCCAGCAGATGATCCAGCCATTCCCGGGCGATCAGCGCGCCGGCATCGGCGACCGAGTGCATCGATTGCATGAGCAGGGCCGCAATATTGGGATGGCGGGCCAGCAGGTCGGTCATCCGGGCCGGCAGATCGATCATGTCGGCCGGCGGAATCCGCGCGCCGAGCAGGCTGCCCATCAGTTCGACGAGCGGCTGCAAGCCCCGATCGAGCACGGCGCGATACAGATCCTCCTTGCTTGCGAAATGGTTGTAGAGGCCGGGTTGGTGGATTCCCGCAAGCGCCGCGATGTCGCGCAGCGAGGCGCCTTCATAGCCTTTCCGGTCGAACAGCACTTCGGCCGCGTCCAGAATGCGCTGCGCCGTGCGTTCGCCTTTCGTTGCGCCCTTCATCGTGCCTGCAATCTCGTCCGTTCCGGGGGCGGGGATAGCGGATAGCCCTGAAAAGACTAGGCGTGTCGAAAACCTCTTGTACATAAATTATCGACCGATAATTTATGTACAAGAGGAGCGAGGATAACACCATGACATGCGGGATCGAGGATCTGGTCAGCGCCGATGCGACGCTCGTCAGTCGCCGGGCTTTTACCGATGAAGCCGTTTATAAGCTTGAGAAGGAACGTATTTTCGGCCGGGCCTGGTTGTATCTGGCGCACGAGAGCGAATTGAAGGCGAGCGGCGATTTTGTTACCACCTACATGGGGGAAACGCCGGTCATCGTCGCGCGCGGCCCGGATGGGCGGATCAACGCCAGCGTCAACAGCTGCACGCATCGCGGCGTGGCCGTCTGCCATGTCGAGCGCGGCCATGCGTCGCGCTTCATCTGCCCCTATCACAACTGGACCTTTGGCATGGACGGGCGACTGCTCGCCATTCCCCAGCAGGGCAAGATCGAACGCCCGGTCGACAAGGCCCGTCTGGGCCTGCGGCAGGTGCCGCGCGTCGAAAGCTATGCGGGCCTGATTTTCGGGAGCTTTGACCCGGATGTTGCGCCGCTCGAACAGTATCTCGGCAATATGCGCTTCTATCTCGACAATTATTTCGCCCGTTTCGCCGATGGCGTCGAGGTGGTCGGCGCGCCGCACAAATGGCGGCTCGCGGCGAACTGGAAGCTGCCCGTCGAGAACCAGCTGGGCGATGTCGGGCACGGACCGTTCCTGCATGGCGCGGTATTGGGCGGCAGCGACGCGATTGCCGAAATCGAGGCTTACGGCTTCAACATGGTGCCCGAACCGGGGCATGGCGCGGCGATCCGCCTGCTGCCGCCCGAGACGCCGCTGGCCAGCCGCATGTGGGGCAGCGAAAACGGCTCTGCCTCGGCCTTTTCGGCCGAGACGCAGGCCTTCCTGCTCGATACCCAGCGGCAGATGGAGGACCGGCTTGGCTCGGTTCATGCCCGGATCAAGGGGCTGACATACGGCGTCTATCCCAATTTCTCGTTCCTGTGGGCCAATTCGACGATCCGGGTGAGCCACCCGCGCGGGCCGGGGAAGGTTGAATATTGGTCCTGGTGGGTGGTGCCGGCCGGCGCGCCGGAGAGCGTGAAGCGCGAGTTGCAGGGCGTCTATAACGGTTTCTTCGGCCCCGGCGGGCTGCTGGAGCAGGAGGATTCAGACGCCTGGGCCCAGCAATATGCCGGCAGCGCGATCGATTACATGGACGACCACCCCTATTATTACGGCCTCGGCGCCGGCGAGGAGGAGGTCCACCCGTTGCTGCCGGGAGTGGCGGGCAGCTGTTACAATGAACACTATGCGCGCCAATTTTACCTGCGCTGGCAGCGCGATATCGCTGAAGGAGCGGCCCGGTGAACAGCGGAGGATCGCGCATGGAGCAGCAGCACGCCATCGAGCAATTCTATTATCGCGAAGCGCGAATGCTGGACGACCGGCGTTTTCTCGCCTGGCTGGAGTTGCTGACCGAAGATGTCCGCTATGTCATCCCCACGCGGCATATCAGGCTCGGCCATCTCCCGGCGCGTGGAGGCGATGAATTCCATTTGGTGGAGCGGGAACTGGGCGGTGCGGAGGAAGCGGCCTTGCGCGAGGATCGCCTGCCGCTGCTGACGATCCGCGCCAAGCGGGCGCTCGCCCCCAATGCGTGGGCTGAAAACCCGCCGGCGCGCACGCGTCGCTTCATCACCAATGTCGAGATCGAGGACGATGATGCGTGCGCCGGGGAAGTGCGGGTGTTGAGCAATTTCATGCTCAGCTACAGCCGCCATGGCGCCGACAATCATCTTTACAGCGGGCAGCGGCAGGATCGGCTACGGCGAAGCGAGGATGGTTTTCGCATCGCCGAACGACGTATCGTGCTCGACTGGAACGTCGTCACCGCGCCAACGCTGGCCCTGTTCTTCTGATACGGCTCCGCCACAGCAAAGGTACGGGCCGGTGACAGGGGGGCGATGAAGGGCAGGGAGGGGCGATGCCCCGCCCGCGCAAACCCGCCCCTCTGTTCCGGCATTTGTCACCCGTCGCCTGAGGTGATCCGCCTGGCGGGCCGCGGGAGCGGGCGAAGCGTCACCGCGATCCCGGGTTGCAGACGTTGACGATCGTGAGCTTGCGTTCGCGTCCGTCGCGGTCGGGCCAAAGGATCGACTGCCCGGCGCGCAGGCCGATCAAACCCGCGCCGACCGGCGTGAGAATGGAAACCCGCCCGGCCGCGATATCGGCATCCCGCGGATAGACGAGCTCGATCGTCCGGTCGGTGCCGCTGGCTTCGTCAAGGAACTCCACCGTCGCGTGCATGGTCACGACGCCAGCCGGGAGCTTGGCCGCATCATGGATGGTGGCGCGCGCGATTTCGTTGAGCAATTGCCGGCTGACCTCCGGATTCCGCGCGCTTGTGCGCAAGGCGAGATCAGTCAGTGTGTCGGCCTCGGCGTCGATCATATGGATCGGCGGCCGGCGGGTGGACCGGTTCGTGGTCATGAGAATGGCATCCGGAGGTTTGGATCGCGCAACCGCGATCAGGTCGCGGCGGGGAAGGAATTATCGCCCCGAGTCCGGAGCGCAACACCCCGAATCCCGGGGCTAGTTGCCCGCGAGAAGTTGGCCTGCGTGGACGCGAAAACGCGGCATGATGGGCTGCATCTGCATCGTGCCAAGATGCGAGGAGCGTTACGGAAAGTCAATTCCTTCCGCCTGCAGCACCGCCGTGTCCGTCGGTGCATTCTGCGCTCGCCAGTCGCCCGGATTCATTTTCGTCCAACCCACGAAGGCTCGGCGGAAAGTCGCCGCATCCGCGTATTGCAGGCGCGAGGCGATCTCCCGCACGGTGAGGTCGGTTCCCGCCAGCATCGTCAGTGCCAGTTCGCGGCGGCATTGGGTGCGCAGCGCCACGAGTGACGAATCCTCGCGGGCCAGGCGACGACGCAGGGTGGCCGGGGTGAAGCCAAACATCCGCGCGATTGTCTGGATGTCGGGAATGCCTTCTTCCATCGATAGCGATGCGCGCATCGCGCTTACCACGCGGCTCGACAAGGTTTCGGTGCCATAGTCCGGCGGCAGGAGGTCGAAGGGAAACAGCGCGAACAGATCATCGATCTCGGATGGTTTCCGCGCGATCGGCCAGTTCAGGTGGCGTTCCGCGAAGGAAAAGCTGTCCTGTGGCTGGTGGAAGCGGGGCTGGATGCTGAACAGATCGTGGAGCCCCGTTTCCGCGAAGGTTTCGGGAAAGGCCAGGGTCACGTCGATCAAGGGCATCTCCTCGCCGATCACCCAGCCCAGGATGCGGTGGTATGAGGCTAGGGAGAACAGCGAGATCAGGAACTCCGCCACGCTCTTTTCGCGCGTCCGCCGGTCGAGCGTGAACGTCACGACGTTGCCATCGATGGTGACGGTCCATTGCGCGGAACGCTCACCCAGCATGGCATAGAAGTCGGTCATGATGCCCACGGCCTGACGCAGGGTGGAACAGCCCAGCATCGCCAGCAGCAATATGCGGTGATTGCGCACGGGGAAGGGCTGCAACCCATTCTTGCGGCAATTCTCGTGGTGCATCGCGAGCACGCAATCCGATGCCAGCTGCGCGAAGGCCGCGCGCGGGATCAGCGTGGCGCGGCCTTCGCGCGCGGCCCGTTCGAGCAGGCCCAGCCCCGACCGCTTGAGGACACCCCGAATGTCTCCGCCGATTTCGGCCAGGGTATCGAGCAGGACGACCATTCCCGAAGCGGGAACAAATCGCAGCGAGGTTGAAGCGGGGGGGCGCACGTTCGTAGCCTCCGGGGGACGCAAGGATGCAACATTAGCATGCCTGCACCAGAATACCCCCTATTTTGCGCCAGAATGCCTCCATTGCCCAGGCGGCTCGCGCCTATGTCCGGCCCCAGACAAAAAAGAGGGGATTGCAGTGGCAAAACGAATTTTGGGCCCGGTGATAGGGGCGGCTTGCCTGGTTTCGGGCCAGGCCTATGCGCAAGCGGCGGCCGAGCCGTCGACGGGGCTGGAGGAGATCATCGTCACCGCCCAGAAGCGCCGGGAAAACCTTCAGGAAACGCCGCTGGCCGTCAGCGCGCTGACTGCCGAAACGATCGAACGGCGCGGGATCACGGATGTGTCGTCGCTCACCGCGGCGGCGCCCAATCTTACCGTGACCACGACCGGCGCCTCCACCTCCAACATCGCCCTGTTCATCCGCGGCATCGGCGAATCCGAAACGATCCTGACGGTGGACTCGCCCGTGGGCCTCTATGTCGACGGGATCGTGCTCGGCCGCAGCTCGGGCGCGGTGTTCGACCTTGTCGATCTTGAGCGTGTCGAAGTGCTGCGCGGGCCGCAGGGAACGCTCTATGGCCGCAACACCACCGGCGGCGCGGTGAACCTGATCTCCAAGCGGCCCGCCGATGAGTTCGGCGCCGATTTCCTGGCCAGCTACGGCAACCTTGGCGCGGTGCAGCTCAAGGGCAGCATCGATACCGGCCAGTGGGGCAACAGCGGCATCAGCGCGCGCCTGACCTATCTGCACAAGGAGCGCAGCGGTTATGCCGACAATGTCCTCGCGCCCGATGCGCGCGACCCCGGAGCCTACAACGTCGATGCCTTCCGCGTGGCGCTGCGCTACGACAAGGGCGGGGCCGTGCGGCTGAACTATGCCTATGACTTCAACGACCGGCACAGCGTTGCCAATCCTTCGCAACTCGCCGTGGCCCGCCCCGACATCCTCGCCTATGCCGGTGCCTCTGCCGCGCTGGGCGGCGCTCCGTTGCAGTTGTCGCGCGATCGCCTGAACACGCTGCGGCTCGATGCCGACGGGCCGATCCTCGATCGCGTCACCGGGCATGCGCTCACCGCCGAGGTCGATCTGGGGCGCAATCTCACGCTCCGCTCGCTCACCGGCTATCGCCAGTGGACCAACCGCGTGGTCAACGATCAGGACGGCAATGGCGGCCTGGTGGGCTTCGTGGTCGATCCGGCGCTGTTCACCGATGGATCGTTCATCCCGCTCGGGGTCCAGCCGATCAGCCTGTTCAACCTGACGTTCGAGCGCGGCCAGCGCCAGTGGACCCAGGAACTGAACCTGCTCGGCAAGATCGGCGACAAGGTCGATTTCGTTCTGGGTGGCTTCTATTTCCATGAAACGGCCCACGAGCAGAACCCGACTTACCTGACCTACATCCTGCCCTCCGCCGATCCGATCGAGGCGGCGCCGGGGGTGTTCGTGAACTCCTACGGGGTGAATCTCGCCAGCAACTTCGACTATCGCTTCAAGTCGCAGTCCAAGGCCTTGTTCGGGCAGGCCACGGTCCGCCTGAACGACCGGCTGAGTGCCACCGGCGGCCTGCGCTACACCTGGGACGACCGGCACCTGCGCCAGAAGGAGCCTTATGTCCGCGATCTCGATCGTTCGTTCGGGAAGCTCAACTGGGCGGCCACGCTCGACTACCGCTGGAACGACGATCTCATGACCTATGCGCGCGTTGCCACCGGCTACAAGGCCGGCGGCTTCAACGCCCGCTCGCAGAACGAGGGCTTCCAGCCGGAGAACCTGACCTCCTACGAGATCGGCCTCAAGGGCGAATGGTTCGATCGCCACCTGCGGCTCAACCTGACGGCGTTCCATGCCGATCACCGCGATGTGCAGGTTGGCCAGTTCCTGGCGGGATCGGGCGGCTCGGCGGGGATCACCGTCAATGCGGGCAAGGCCGAATACAACGGCGTCGAGGCAGAGTGGACCGCGCTGCTGGGCGAGCATCTGACGATCAACGGCAATTTCGGCTACGTCGATCGCAAGTACAAGAGCTTCATTATCCGCGATCCCGCCACCGATGAGCTGGTCGATATCGCGAAGACGGCCCGGTTCATCTATTCGGCCGGAACCACGGCCAATGTCGGCGCGGAATACCGCTTCGGCAGTGTGGGGATCGGCAACCTGTCGGCCCGGCTGGACTATTCCTATCGCAGCCGGACCTATTTCCATTCGACCACGACCCTCAATCCGTTCAACGAAGTCCTCTCGGACGGGCCGGTTGGTCTCCTCGATGCCCGGGTTACGCTGGCCGACATGCAGCTGGGCGGCGGGAAGGCGCAATTGTCCGGCTGGGTCCGCAACCTCACCAACGAGGACTATCTGCTGGGCGCGGTCGATTTCGGATCGTTGGGGTTCGGGACGGTCGGATATGCCCAGCCGCGCACCTATGGCATCGATCTGCGCGTGGGGTTCTGATCATGGCGAAGCAGTTCGAGCATCTCCTGTCTGCCGGCCGCATCGGGCCGATGACCTTGCGCAATCGCATGCTGCTTACGGCCATGGGGACTGGGCTTGCCGAGGACGACGGCACCTGCGGCCCCCGCTCGCTGGCGTTCAACCGGCGGCAGGCCGAAGGCGGGGTCGGTCTGGTCACGCTGGGCGTGGTTGGCGTCGGATGGCCGATCGGCAGCAACATGAAGGGCCAGCCGGCCCTTTCGGAGGACCGGCACATCGCCGGGATCGCCGAAACGGCGCGGGCCGTTCAGCAGCACGGGGCGCGCTTTGCCGTCCAGCTCCATTTCGGCGGGCTCGTCGGGATGGAGGACATGCTGGCCGGTCGCCCGGCCTGGACGCCATCGCTCCCGGTGCCCGTCGATGGCGACATGTTGGAGGGGTTTCTGGAGGAAGAGGCCGCGGTTGCCCCATTCTTCCAGCTGCGCGATGTCCACTACAAGGTGATGACGCGGGCCGATATCGCGGATCTGGTCGAAATGTTCCGGGCCGCGGCCGCTCGCGCCCGGCGCGCCGGGGTGGACGGGATCGAGATCCACGCCGGACACGGCTATATCATCTCGTCGTTCCTTTCGCCTGCCACCAACCGGCGCGACGATGAATACGGCGGCAGCGTCGCCAACCGCGCGCGGTTGCTGGTGGAGATCATCGCGGCCGTGCGCGACGGAGCCGGACCCGATGTCGCGGTGTGGTGCAAGATCGACACCGAGGAATACGAACGCGCGGGCGGCATCCGCCTCGAGCACGCCCTCGAAACCGCCCGGCTGGCCGAGGCGGCGGGGGCGCACGCGATCACCGTCACGGCCAACCACGAGCCCGCGCGGGGCACGCTGCACTCTGCCTCGCACACCCCGCAAACCCCCGGTTTGAACCTGCCCAAGGCCGCCGCGATCAAGGCGGCGGTCTCGATCCCGGTAATCTTTTCGGGCCGGATCGAACCTGAACTGGCCGATGCGGTCATCGGTCGGGGCGAGGGCGATTTCCTGGGCATGGGGCGCAAGCTGCTGGCCGATCCGTCGCTCCCGGCGAAGATCGGCAGGGGCGAGCCGGGCGCGATCCTGCCGTGCATCTATTGCTACACCTGCATCAGCGCGATTTACTACGGCGGCTCGGTGCGGTGCGCGGTGAACCCGGAAACCGCCTTCGAAGGGGAGGACTGGCTGGCCCCGGCGGCCGAAAAGCGCCACATCGCCGTCGTCGGCGGCGGGCCGGCCGGGATGGAAACCGCGCGCCGGCTGGCCCTGCGCGGACACCGCGTGACGCTGATCGAACGCAGCCGGGTGCTGGGCGGCACCCTGCGCTTCGCCGCCATCGCCTATGAACCCAACGAGCGGCTGCTGGACTGGCTTGTCCGCGAAATCGGGCAATCGGATGTCGATGTCCGACTGGGCGAGGAAGCCAGCCCGGAACTGCTCCAGTCCATCGGCGCCGACGCGGTGGTCGTGGCAACCGGCGCCCGCCGGGATCTCTACGGCGTGCCCGGCGACGATCTGGCGCATGTCCTCAATGGCGATGATCTGCGGCGCCTGATGCTGGGCGAAAAGGCCCTGCCCGGACGGACGAAGCTGGGCAGGGCGGACCGTGCGCTTGCCAAGGCGGGGGCCATGACTGGCGCCACGAGCCAACCCGCCGTGGTCCGCGAGGCCAGCAAGGCCTGGATGCCGCTGGGCGAACGCATCGTTATCATCGGCGGTGATCTGGTTGGCCTGGAACTGGCGGAATTCCTGGCGCATCGCGGGCGCAAGATCACCATTCTCGATGATGCGCCCAAGTTCGGGCGCGGCCTGCAGATTGTCCGCCGCTGGCGTGTGCTCGACGATCTGCGCGAAGCCGGCGTGCATTTCGAACCGGCGGCCAGCGACTTTGCGATCGACAAGGCCGCCGTTCACGCCACCCGGGCGGATGGCCAGCGGATCGCCTTTCCGGCGGACCACGTCATCCTGGCGCGCGGTGCCGGCGCGGACCTGCGCCTTGCCGAAAGGCTCCAGGCTGCAGGCTTTGCCCCGCAGGCGGTCGGGGATGCCGGGGGCGTGGGCTATATCGAAGGGGCCATGAGAGGCGCCGCAGAGCTGGCGCGCACGCTGTAACACGGCTCACAGGGCGCGCTGGCGGCCATTCGCCTGCCGGCGCGCCTTGTCCCGCGCATATCGATCTTCGATGTTCAACAGGGGAGGGACTTATGGCCGTCAACGGAGTCAATCGCATCCTGATCGCCGTGCACGATCTGGAAAGCGCCAAGCAGAAATACCACGACCTGCTCGGCGCCACGTTCCTGGATGCGCACTGGACCGGCGAACCGTTCGGCATTGCCGTGTCGATCGCATGGGATGCCGGGATCGAGTTGTGCGCGCCGCTTCCGGGCCGGGAAGGCACCAGCGCGGTATCGGCCTTCCTTGCGACCCACGGCGAAGGCGTGATGAATGTGTATTTCAATGTTTCCGATGGCGAACTCGCGATGGAGCGAGCCGTGCGCCATGGCTACAACAGCGTGCACGCCCTTGATTATACGCAGGCCGAGATCGACGAACATCTCGGCGGCCTGTTCCAACGCTATCAGGAGTTCAATCTCGATACAGGCCCGCGCTGCGGCTTTGCGATCAGCCTCGCCCGAATTGAAGCCAAACAAGGCGCCTGACGGATCGCTCCGTGTAGGTGCGGGGACAGGGCGGCGCGTGGGGCGAACCGAAGTCCATGAAGCCGCTCGCACCGGGCTTGACGAAGAGGCCGAATGGCCGGGCGCCTCATTCGGGGCCACGTCCAGCGAGAGGCCGCTGCGTCCGATCTTCACGATCAGTTGGGGCGAATGCTTGACCTCATGATCTGAGGTGCGGCGCGGGGAATGGGCGTGTGACCAGCGGAGAGCGCTCGCCTCGGATTGACAGGCTCCGGCCGGTTCGATGGAGGCGAGGCAGGGGCCTTGCCCTGTATTGCCAGAACGCATTTCTGCGGGATTTTACACAAGTCGGGGGCGGGCCGCGAAGCCCGCCCCCTTCTTTCAGGTGTTGGCGATCAGGCCGATCAGTTCCCGAAGTTGTACTTCAGGCGCAGACCGTACATGCGCGGTTCGCCAAAGATGTTGCCCTGCGCGCCAACCGAGTTGAACACGCCGGAGTTCGAGATCACGTACTGCTTGTTGGTCAGGTTGGTCCCGAAGACCGACGCGTCCAGGCTGGTGCCCAGCACGTTCTTCCAGTCCAGCGAGGCCGAGATCAGACCGTAGGACGGCAGGCGGACGCCCGGTTCCCACACGTTCTAGGTGCCCTTGAACTCCTGCAGCGAACCCGGAGCGGTTTCCTGCTTGTCCGTCCAGGCATAGCTGACGAACAGGCTGACCTTGCCGAAGCTGTCCGCGGTCGGGACCGACAGGCGGCCGTAAACCGAAAAGATGTTCGGCGACAGGTATTGCCGGGGTCTTCCAAGAGCGGCGCCCAGCTCTTGAGTGTCCGTCGTCAGAACATTTGGCACAACTGGCGGCGTAGATTAGCGGAGTGCGGGCCTCGTCTGGGGGTTGATGTTAGGCGGCGAGCTTGCGGTGTTGCAAGCGCCGATGTTCGATGGTCTGTCGCTTGATCCTTTCGCG
>Ga0116180_1000214_pt1 | contig 56421 bp, 41 predicted proteins | sample AD_UKC073_MetaG_FD_89804 | JGI IMG/M metagenome (GOLD analysis project Ga0116180, IMG submission 89804) | Active sludge microbial communities of municipal wastewater-treating anaerobic digesters from USA - AD_UKC073_MetaG | ecosystem: Engineered > Bioreactor > Anaerobic > Digestate | place: USA... | reverse complement strand
CCTACCTCCACTCAGGAAGGCTACAGTTTTTCAGGCTGGTATGCAGATCCTGATTTTATCGAAAAGCTCACCGGAATTGTGCCACTTGCAGAGGATCTCACCGTGTATGCATACTGGACAAACGATGTCATATTTTACAAGAATGACGGTAGCGGAGAGTACGAGAGAATCCCGCAACAAAAAGGTGCCAGCTATAACCTGCCTGTATGGGCAGATGAGGAAGGGTTTGCGGGTTGGTACACTGAAAGCACGGGAGGTAAACGGGTAGAATTAACTGTTTATGACGCGAAATACGATTATTTCTATGCTGCGTGGAGCCATATTACACCACAGATCCATTACGATAGTCGAGGTGGGTACACTCTTAGTCCGACTCCAGTTAATGTAGGTGACCCCATTCCTGTTCCCTCACTGCCAATACCAATAAAAGATGACGCTGTGTTTTTAGGCTGGTATATGGATAGTGCCATGACAAAACCATGCGATGAAAGCTATTTGATTATCAATGACATTACCCTCCATGCCAGATGGGCAGAGGGTGGCATCCATATTTCAGCGACTTGTGACCCTGCGGAAATTAAACAAGATGAGAGTACGACAGTTACTGTCACCGTTACCGATGGAAATGGTAATCCTCTGCCCGGGATAGAGGTGGCTTTTAGTGGCGGCTCGGGGAGTTGGACTGTAAACAGCCATGTGACAGGCAGTGACGGCAAAGCCAGTGCATCGTTTAAGGCCAGCGGGACAGGAAATATGTCTTTGCAAGTTACAGAGTTAGTAACCAATGGTTCGGCTACGACAGATCTTACGGTTAATAAGAAGACCGGTGACTGCCCCTTCGTCTATTCTTTCGACGGGGAGAGATATCACTTTGAGCATGAGCCGGTACCGTATGCGATGAACAAAGCTTTTGAGTCAACTAGCTATGGAACATTGCGCAGGCTGCTGGCGGTTGACGGCCGTTATCATGTCAGAATCGCCGAAGAACTGCAGTCTGAGACTTTCGTCAACGGGTTTAACCTTTACGCAGTTGACTATAGGTCTGGCAATGGCGTAATGGAGATAATGACTGATATCTTTGGCAATCCTCATACAATCAAGAGCCGAGTCGCCCCAAGAGCATTTGTTGATTCAATGGGTAGAAGTTGGTTATCAGAAGTGACAACAGAAGGTCAGCTAATAACCTCACCTATAAGCATGTACGATGATGGGCAGTATGTAGTATCTTATGAAGCAATATTCGATAGACCTGAGACTACAGGAGACAATGCTAAATTACTCATTAGTGCCAAGGTAACTAGTTTAGTTGACAGCATAGGAAAATGGTTTAATGGCTCAATAGATGGGAAGAACAATATCTGGTGGGTCCAAGAAGCGCTACTATCGCTGAATCCTGAAGGCATTAATGATGTTTTTGACATGGCATGCTTGAACGTCGAATTGTGGGATGGGGATAGCTGGATTAACCAAGGACTGGTTTCTGGGGGATCACATTTACTTGAGGAATTCTTAATCCCTCTCGATCTCAGCTTGATTCCCGAGGACATGAAGGAACTAAAGGTACGCCTAAGAAGCGGAGCAGCCTTCTTTGAAATTGACCAAGTCAGCATTGACTTCTCTAATGATGAAGTAATGGAAATTCACAAGCTGGAACTGGATGAAGCCCTTCTTAACGGACTGATGGATGTAAGTCAAACAATTGGTGATTTCCATGACAATCGGAGAGTTAAACTGCAAACGGGAGAGCACATTGACTTATATTACAATGTGCCAGAGTTAGAGGAAGGCTACCAGCGGGGATACTTAGTCGAATTTAAAGGTTACTTCACCATTGGTCCTGAGTCAAAAGAGAATCCAATCGTAGATGATTGGGATGGTATGAGTTTTGAAGACATCATCGCTGCTGTATTAGCTGTACAACCAGAAGCCGCAGATATAATGCCAGTATTAGAGAGAATTTTGGAGTTAGCAGAGTCAGTTCATTCGATGCCAATGGAGTATGTGGTTGAGAAAATCATTGCAGAAAATGTACTTCCCTGGCTTAAGAGATAGTTACTAGTGCCGTATTTTCCCGCGAGAGGTACAGTATGCTGCCTCCCGCGGGTATTCTTTAGTCCGAGTAAGACTGACATAAGATGGATGTATGCAAAAAACGAAATCCAAGCCTCATCAGATAAAGGAAATGAGAAATAGATGTTGAATAAGTAGTTAAATAGGGGGGAGGATTATGAAAAAGAAGTATTTCGTGATTGTGGCTTTGGTTCTAGCTGCTGCGGTTATTTTTTTCCCAGATTTCTCCTTTGCAGGCGAAGACAGAATTGACATAGGGTCCGTAACCAATAACTCAGTATTGATAGGCATGGACGTCTTTCAGCTGGGCAACACCGCTGGCTTTACCAGGGAAAATGTCTTCGCGGCTTTGGAAACAGGTTCTGAAATGTACTTTAAATTTGGTGGTGTCTGGCATAACCTCAATGAAGTAAATTCTGTTTATGATCTGTTGGATAAGAAATATACAGTCGATGTGGCAGATAAGCCCCTCCGCCGCTGGTTTCGGGCAGGGACTGAGGTCAGTTATTTTACCAGTTATGTGGAGGCGGCCCTGGAAGCTGTTAACAGCTCAGAAATACCAATGCAGTTATGCCAGCGTGTTATTTCCGATGCTGAACTCTTTGGCATTTCGGAAGAGGCGATGTGTTTGTTTAGCTCAATGGGGTCCTATCAGGCGGCTGTCGGAGAAGCGATACTGGCAGAGCGTCAGGTTTTCGGTTCACTGGGATTGGCTGAGGTTAAGGACTCCTTTGAGTTCTATGTCCGGAAGGAATATGACAAGAAGTCATTTATCGACGCCCTGAATCATGCTGAAGATGTAGCTGTCATGGAGACAGTCCTGATGGAATACATTCCGGTGCTCCAAGCAAATCGTCAGGCCTTAATTGCTCGGGGCGCGGTTGGGTCAGGTGAAAGCTACACTTTGATTTTGAATGAGTTAGGGGATAACCTGGATACAGAATATGTATCCCTGTTAGCGGCAGAATTGCTTGCCGTGAGAGGCGCAGGCAGTTTCACTTGTGTGAATGCGGTAGTTGAGTCCTTAGGTGTCGAATTTGCTCAGCTGCTGATAACCGCCCTCCCTGAATTCGATGATTTATCCTATCAGGACAAAGGCTTGGTGGAAGATGCCCGGAGAATCATAGACGCTTTAGGCAGTGAGCAGCAGGGACTAGTGGAGAATCTTGAGAAACTGCTTGGCTTAGAAGACAAGATGGCGGCTCTGGACACTATCTACCACGCTACGATAGACTTCTCCAACACTATTAATAATCAGGCGCCCAGGACTGATCCTCCGAATAAATTGTTGGTGGAATTGGACGTTGAAAATATGGCGATGACCTTTATCTTCTCGCCGGAAGCGCAGAATATGGGGCCCTACACTGCACTGCAGGCTACGGGATTAAAAACTGCTTTTTATAACTTGGCCGCTATTCCTGAAATTCAAGGTGTTTCTGCAGGTGGCTCCACTGTCAAATTCAAGAATGAAGATGGAACTCCCCGAAGCGGGCAGTGGTTTGAAATTGAATTAGGATTGTTCGGCAGTGCCCTGGTCGGCAATCCTACCTGGGTCTCTGAGATAATTGGCCAGAGTCAGGTGATGACTATGAACTGCGTTACCGCTGACGGAGTACCCTTTACCCTGGAAATTACTTTTTCTTTCATAGGATCCTAGGAGAAAAGACAGAGAGCAGGTAAACCGGCTCTCTTTTTTTGATTGCATGGTGGTTGAAAATGTTACAATAGGCCCAGGGAAAGGAGGGGCAGGCAATGAAATATATCAATTGGACGGTGGCGGCCGAGCAGGCAGGGGCCAGGCTGAGGCAGGTCCTGCGTCAGGGATATGGCCTCTCCCGCCGGCAACTGGTCCGCCTGAAACAGAATCCGTGGGCGGTGCTGGTCAATGGAATGCCCGCCTTGTTGATCAGCCGCCTGCAGGCTGGAGATCGCGTCCAGGTTAAGCTGGAGGAACATCTGGAGCCCCTGCCCCCGGAGCCCATTCCCCTGGACATCATTTATGAGGACGAGGTGCTGGTTGTCGTCAACAAGCCAGCGGGGATGGTCAGTCACCCCACTAAGGGGTATAAGGGGGGAACCTTGGCCAATGCCCTGTCCTGGCACTGGCAGCAGCGGGGGGAGAGACTGCCTGCCCGCCTGGTAACCCGCCTGGACAAGGATACCTCTGGCTTGGTCCTGGCGGCGAAATCTGCCTGGAGCCACTACCAGCTGAGCCAAGGTGGAATAAACAAGATATACTACGCTATTACCCGGGGAATACCCCACCCTCTGATTGGCGAGATAGCTCTTCCCATTGGCAGATCCCTGGATAACACTGGCCTGCGGGGGGTAAATCCTGCAGGCAAGCCTGCCCTCACCAGGTACTGGACCGAAGCGGCAGGGGAAAGTTTCGCTTTGGTGAGGCTGCAGCCTGTTACCGGCCGTACCCATCAGCTGCGGATTCACATGGCTTCTATCGGCTGTCCCCTGGTGGATGATTATATGTATGGGGTTGAGGAAGGTATAGTGGGCAGGACCGCCTTGCATGCGTATAGCCTGCAATTTGTCCACCCTTCCACAGGTGACAGGCTTTGTTTTACATCTGACCTGCCTGGGGATATGGCTGCCGCAGTTTGCGGGAGAGTTGAGGGGACAGGTCTGTTGCCTGATCGGGACAATTAAAAATCGCCAGTGACGCGTTGCGATTCACGGGCGATTTTTGAAGTTGATTAAGCAGGTTGCCAGGGAAGGGATTAATCATTGGCGGCTTTAGAACCAGTTATTGAGGCGACATTTTGCAGGTAAAGCTGCAGCGTCATCATATTAGTATAGAAGTAGCTGTAATCCTTGGTGCCATGCAGGAATCTATGTAATTTGGTGCGGAAATCGTCTTCTGAGAAGAAAGATTTTATCGCCAAGGTGTCATAATCCAGAATCTCAAGGACGAAATCTTTGAGGTCGGTTTTCAGCCAGTAACAATAGTCGATATATCTGAAAGAAAATACCTTCCTCCCGAGCAATTTGTTTGTGGCTTTCTTACAAAAGGTGGGCAGGTAATATAGCTTGGTCCTTGCTTTGTTGCGGAAAGTATTGCGTATTACCCTGCCCCGGTCTAAGGGGTAATTGGCTAGCTGCTGGCTGTTTTGCATAATGGTATAATTTTGCAACCCTTCGCGCAGGTCTTTTTCACGGATATCCAGTATAATAGCCAGAAGTTTTTTCGACAGGTATGGGAAGAAGACGTTAAAATTCTTTCCGATAAATCTTGCAGAGGGGCCTGCGAAATTGGGAGTTCTGTTCTTTAACAAGAACATATTACTGAGATAAGCAACATCGTCAGAGTTATAGCTCTGCAGCTCAGTCAGAATTGAATCCAGCAGCACCTGGTGGAGGCCTTCAGTATTTAAGAAATTTAACTCGTTAGTTTTAGTGATTTTCCTCTTAAGTAATTGAGCCAGGTTATTAATACTTGTGATTGTATGACCGGATGAATAGTAATTTCGGTACAGCCCTCCTGCCACCCCGGTAAAATGAGTGTCGCAGAGCTTTGATTCTTGTTCATAAGAATAACAAAGATGGGAGAAGAGCACGGAATTAAGCATGCCTTGGTACGCTTTCGCGAGCATGTGGGCCTTATCTGGAATACTCATAACAAAATCTTCTCCGAGATAGGTATATGCACTGTGATTTACACCCACGAGTTTGCTTATCTTGCTGGCAATTTTAACATCATCAGAATTCTTGAACCCGTGGGTATAGCAATGAATCTTTTCTTTGAACTTTAAGCATCCGGATAAAGTGGTGCGACTATCCAGGCCTCCAGTGAGCGGTAAAGATATAGATTGGGAAAGGGAGGAAGCCGTGGCCAGAACGTTTGTAAACTCATCATAAAAATCGTGCTTTGTTGCAGATCCCTTATCAGATTTAAGGTAATTTACATAGTACTCCTTTTTTATGTTGAGTTTATCGTCGATACAATAGATGGTACCTCCGGGAACTGTCTCAATGCCCTTGTAGATAGTTTTGATGCCAAGGACAAAACCGAAGTTCAGGAATTCCAGGATTCCTTGCTCGTCCAGGGTATAATCATTGAGTTCTCTGTTAATATCTTCCAGAGTAGTGCTGATGATGACGCTGTCTTTAGACTCTTTAATATAATAGGTATATATTTTGTAAGGGTCGCTAAACACATAGGTGCGTTTCTTAAGCCTGTCCAGGCAAATAATGCTGAATACCCCGTCAATTGGGTCAATTGCCTGTTTCCCATGCTCGCGATATAAGGACATGAAATCCTGAGCTTTTACCCATTTTTTGGTTGCAAGATTATACGGATAGCCATATACTACGACTCCAAGGGTGCCGTCATCGCAATGAGACAGATCTCTCAGGTTTTCTTCGCAATATATGTAGGGGGCAGCATTCCTTGTGCATACCACTTTCATTGTCATCCCCTCCTTAATCTAAGTATACAATATTCCTGCACAAAAAAGGAAAATAATTTTTTTACCTGGGGCAGTACGTTCCAAAAATTACCGATCATAATTCCAGTTTGTTGGCAGGAGCTTTTAATATACTCAACGAAATAGTTTATCAAAGAAGGAGGTGGAACAATGAAGAAGGCATTGTTAATCTTTTCAATATCTTTGTTGTTCATCGGGTTGATTACCCCTGTATCGGCATCTAAGCTGACATACGGAGGACTGCCGCGTATCTCAGGCGCCAACCGCTATGCTACTGCAGTTGCAGTTAGCCAGCAGGGTTGGAATAGCTCTGAGGTTGTAGTGCTTGCCCGGGGCGATGACTATGCCGATGCCCTGGCGGGTGTGCCCCTGGCTTTTGCCTATGACGCTCCAGTGCTGTTGACCAATTCTCACAGGCTCAGCAATTCAACCCGGGAAGAAATTGTGCGGCTTGGAGCCAGGAAGGCAGTGGTTTTAGGCGGAGAAGGCGCTATTGGCGCTGATGTTGCTGATGAGCTGGCTGCTATAGGGATTGAGGTTGAACGCATTGCCGGGGCAAACCGTTTTGAGACTGCGGCCCAAATAGCTGCACATACCCTTCTGTCCGGCGCCGAAAAGGCAGTGTTAGCCAATGGCCTGGACTTTCCCGATGCCCTGGCGGCGGCGTCATATGCAGCCAGAAATGGCTACCCGATATTGCTGACTCGTGTTGACAGTTTGCCTCCGGTCACCGGGGAAGCATTGGAGGAGAAGGAGTGCGTTGTCGTCGGCGGTGAAGCTGTAGTAGGACAAACAGTATTGGAAAGCTTGCCCGGCGAGGCTGTGCGGATTTTCGGGCCAAACAGGGCGGCGACTTCTTTGGCCCTGGCAGAGTATTTCCAGCCAGCGGCGGCGCATATGTATGTCGCCACGGGTTTGGGATATGCCGATGCCCTGACGGGAGCAGCTCTGGCAGCCCGAGAGGACAGCGGTTTGCTGTTGGTTACCACTGTTGTTCCGGGGTGCATTTATGATTACCTGAAGGAAAAGGAACCGGAACTGATTATTCTTGGGGGCGAAGGTGCTGTCAGCAGGCAAGTTGAGGTCAGGCTGTACAATATTTTAAATGACGTCGGCGAAAAGGTAGAATTTATACGCCCATCGGCCTTGGCCCTGACTCCGGGGGGTGCCCCTGTCCGCTTTCCGTACCAGGGTCATGTTACCTCTGTGCTGGACGCAACAGAGTCCCATTTTAAGATTAAATACGGCAGTAAGACGGGCTGGGTGCCCAGGGCAGACGTGACAAGGACTGAACGTGAACAGGATTTTATTCGCATGACATGGAATTTTACTTCGGCTTCGGATTTCGTGCCCGAACCTCCTAATGCCAGCGGCTACAATGTATATGCTCCTGTCAGCCACTCCGTTACTCCCGGCAGTAAAGGGACATATACTTTGGGAGTACATACCGGAATTAACAGCTCCATTCCCACTGCCCGCAGCAACGGCTACTTGGTGTGGATGACGGTGCAGCAATTCGGCAAGGACTCTAATATGTCCAATGCCCTTATCCAGGACCTTATCGCTGAGGCCCTGCGCCTGGATGTGGATGGGATTAACATTGATTTTGAGAATCTGGGTCTGGAGAATCGGGATTCTTTTACGGCTTTTATGGACAAGCTGGCAGTAGAAACTGCAAAACACGGGCTGGCATTATCTGTAGATGTGACTAAACATGCTGCTGGCAGCAGCTGGAGCGTGTGCTACGACAGGGAGGCCCTGGGCCGCATATGCGATTACGTTATTCTCATGGCCTATGACCAATACCCGGCAGGGAGCTCAGTCCCCGGTCCGGTGGCATCTCACCCATGGACCAGGGATGCCGTGAATCGGCTGCTGGAAGAAGTGCCTGCCAGGAAAACTATTCTGGGAGTGCCCTTTTATAACCGGGTGTGGATTCAGGAAAGGGTAGCTGCAGACCGGGATTATGTCCGCGCCACTGGCAGCGCAGTGGCTGTCAGGACTGAACCCACCACCGCCGGAGGGTCGGCAACGGTCATCCGGCGGGTGGATGGCAGCGTTCTCCTCGCCTATGTGGAGACTGTTACAGGTGAAAACATCAATGGCAACCCCAATTGGCACAAGGTCGACCTGGGCGCGGAAGGGACAGGCTATATTTCCGCTTACTACTCTGAAATAATCCCTGCAGGTACGGTGCTGGCACAGTCGACGCGAAGCAGTCATTACAGCTACCGGATTATCAAGGCGATGGTGGATAATTTCGACCAGGAAACCAAGACAAGTTTTTGGACAACCCTGGGTGGAGCAGTAAATCACATGACGGAGGTCAGCATTGTCTATAACTCTGCCAGCGAGCAAAATATCCTTACGTACATCAATGACGAAGGCATGCAGTGCACAATCTGGCTGGAAGATGTGATGTCCTTGCAAAAGAGGTTGGCGCTGACGCTGGAAAAAGGGCTGGCGGGAATGGCTGCCTGGAGCATAAATTGGATGGATGGAGAACGGCAGTTGTGGAATTCTATACTAGAAGAATAGAGAGCTCAGGCTCTCTTTTTGCTACCGATAATATGGTATAATAACAAAGTTAGGGAGGCGGCGATATGGACGAAATACGGTTTGGCACTGACGGCTGGAGGGGAATAATGGCAGAAGATTTTACCTTCGCTAATGTGCGCCGGGTCAGTTCAGCTGTTGCTGCCTATCTGCATGAAATGTCCCTGGCGGAGCGGGGAATTGTCATTGGCTATGACACCAGGTTCCTGGCGGAGCGGTTCGCGGGCGTTGTGGCGGAAGAAATGCAGTGCCAGGGCATTGATGTCTTCCTCAATAAAGGAGCTGCTCCAACTCCTGTCATTGCCTTCGGAGTGATTCACAAACAGGCGGGTGGAGCAGTGATGCTGACTGCCAGTCACAACCCGCCCGAATACTTGGGCTTTAAGTTTATCCCGGAGTATGCAGGGCCCGCCATGCCCGATGTTACCGACAGATTGACTGCCTTAATCAAGCAGGGAATTAGGCGCGATGGCGGAGCTAAAGGTGCTTTGCATGAGATCGACCTTCGGGACAGCTATCTCCAGTTCATTGCCGGCCAGGTGGACCTGGAGAAATTACGCAGGGGAAAAATGCGGTTGGCCATTGATCCTATGCATGGGGCAGGAATAGGATACTTAGAAGGGCTATTATCTGATCTAGGCCTGGATGTATTGGCCTTGCGCAATTGGCGGGATCCCCTTTTTGGCGGCAGCATGCCTGAACCCAGGGAAGATTTATTGACCGATCTGGCAGACCGGGTGCGCGCAGAAGGAAGGGACCTGGGCCTTGCCCTCGATGGTGACGCCGACCGCTTCGGGATAGTGGATGGCCTCGGCAGGTATATCACTCCCAACCAGGTGTTGTCTGTGCTCTTCCGCTACCTGGTGGAGGTGCGGGGTCTTAAGGGGCCAGTTGCCCGGACGGTGGCCACTACTACTCTTCTGGACAGGATGGCCAGGGCCTATGGACTGGCAGTCATTGAAACTCCAGTGGGCTTTAAATACCAGGGTGAGGCAATGCGTCTGCAAGGGGCGATTCTGGCCGGGGAGGAATCCGGCGGCCTGTCTGTTAGCGGCCATGTCCCGGAAAAGGATGGTATCCTGGCCTGCCTGTTGATGGCTGAGGTTACAGCCCATTATGGCGAGCCCCTGAGCCTTGTTTTGGAGGACATCTACGCTCATTTTGGGCATGTCGAAACCCAGCGTCTGGATTTCCGCTGCCCCGAAACGAAAAAAGGCGGGGTTATTGCCCTGCTGGAGCAGTATAGACCGTCTGCTATCGGCGGGGTTCCTGTCCGCGAAATTGTCACCATTGACGGCTGGAAATACCTGCTGGCGGACGGCAGTTGGCTGCTGGTAAGGGCTTCAGGGACTGAACCCGTTTTTCGCATTTACGGCGAGGCCGGGGACAGGGAAACTTTATCCGCGTTGCAGCAAACCCTTGCCCGGGAGTTGGGATTAATTGGGTAGGGGCAGGAGCCCAACATGAAGAAGGGTATTTATGTTTTTTATAGAAGTATGTAGGCATGCTGTTTCAGCTAAGGAGGATGGAAATGATCCGCAGACAATGGGGCCTGATTGTCTTGGATATAGTGATGCTTATTGTGGCGGTAGCTCTGGCCTTATTTTTACGCTTTGAAGGCGATGTACCGCAACGTTATATCGATATTGCATGGAAGTACAGTATACCCATGGCGGTGTTGGGCGTACTTATTTTTGCTGCTTATAAAATGTATATTAACCTCTGGCGCTATGCCAGCATCGATGAATTCTTGACAGTTATCGCTGGAGTCAGCACCTATTGCCTGGCAGTGTATATTGTCTTTCAGTTTATCCCCGACAGTCTTCCCCGCAGCATTTATGTGCTGCAATGGTTTATCCTCGTCGCCTTTATCAGCGGCTCCCGCTTCGTTCTCCGGGCTGTTGATTCTCTGCGCCCTACCCGGAGTGCCCGGGGAAAGCATACCAATGTGCTCGTCATCGGGGCCGGCTCTGCCGGGTCGATGGTAATCAAGGAGTTGCGGGAGCATCCTGAGCTCAGGCGGGTTCCCGTGGCGGTTATTGATGAGGACAGGAACAAGTGGAAGACGAGGATTCATTCCATTCCCGTTGTCGGCGGTATGGACATGCTTCAGCACACTGTCGACAGGTTCTTAATTGGTGAGATTATCATTGCGATACCCTCGGCCAGCGAGCAAAACATCCTGGATATCATCAACCAGTGCAAAGAAACTGGCTGTCGGCTGCGGCGGTTGCCGGGAGTCTACAAAATTCTCGATGGCCAGGTTTCGATAAAACAGATTCAGGATGTAAAAATTGAGGATTTGCTGGGCCGTCCCCCGGTTACCCTGGATACCGAGAACATCAGCGCTTATATTTCCGGTAAAGTCGTGTTGGTTACAGGGGCAGGAGGTTCAATAGGCTCTGAACTGTGCAGGCAGATTTCAGAGTATGGGCCCCAATTTCTCATCATGTTGGATATATATGAAAACAATATGTACGAACTGCAGCTGGAGTTGGAGAGAAATTTCCCGGATATCCCCAGGAAAGTGCTCATCGGCAGTGTCCGGGATGAGGCGAGAATTGATCAGGTGTTTTCAATATACCGCCCCCACATCGTTTTCCACGCTGCTGCGCACAAGCATGTGCCTTTGATGGAAGACAGTCCCGGTGAGGCAATAAAGAACAATGTCCTGGGCACTATCAATGTGGCGGAAGCGGCCAATCGCTATAAGGTCCAGCGTTTTGTCCTGATTTCCACCGACAAGGCTGTCAACCCAACCAATGTCATGGGGGCCAGTAAGCGGGCAGCGGAGCTGGTGGTGCAACATCTCAACAGGAACAGCCAGACTGAATACGTCGCAGTGCGTTTTGGCAATGTTTTGGGCAGCAATGGCAGCGTCATCCCCATCTTTCAACGTCAGATAGCTGCTGGTGGGCCGGTGCAGGTTACTCACCCCGAAGTGACCCGCTACTTTATGACAATACAGGAGGCGGTGCAGTTAGTGCTGCAGGCTTCTGCCATGGCCAAGGGCGGGGAAATATTTGTCCTCGACATGGGCAAGCCGGTGAAAATCCTGGATCTGGCCCGGGACCTTATTAAACTTTCGGGGTTTAAGCCTGACGTCGATATTCCCATTCAGTTTATCGGCCTTAGGCCGGGAGAAAAACTATATGAAGAATTGCACCTGGATGATGAATCCGTCCAAACTACTTGCCACGACAAGATTTTTGTCTTGAAAAACGGCTGTCTCGACGACCTTCAAGCCTGCCGCCAGGAAATCGATAAGCTGCGGGCAACTCTGTTACAGGCTTCTAATTCTGAGGTAGTAAATGTTCTTAGACAGGTGGTTCCCAGCTTTAAGCCTGCAGTTAACCATGATGCTCAGGCATCAAGTGAGACTATACAAGACTGAGGTGGAAAAATGAAAATATCGCTGTTAGATCTTACAGAACAGTACAAACAACTTGAGCAGGAAATCCTCCCCGCTGTCACTGAGGTACTGGCCAGCGGCAGGTATATTATGGGGGAAAACGTCAGGAGGTTCGAGGAGGAGGCTGCCCGCTACCTGGGGGCAGAACATGCTGTTGCCGTTGCCAACGGCACCGATGCCCTGTTCTTAATCTTGCGCGCCCTCGGCATTGGTCCCGGAGACGAGGTAATCACTACTCCCTTTACCTTTTTTGCCAGTGCCGAAACTATATCCCTGTGCGGCGCCAAGCCGGTTTTCGTCGATTTGCGGCCCGATACCATGAATATCGATGAGGAGCAGGTTGAGGCAGCAATTACGCCAAGGACCAAGGCCATTTTGCCGGTGCATATTTTTGGACAACCCTGCGCAATGGATAAGCTACAGAATATTGCCGATAAGCATCAGCTCATCCTCCTGGAGGACGCTTGCCAGGCAATCGGTTCCAGCTACCTGGGCAAAATGACAGGCACTTTGGCCAAGGCTGCAGCCTTCTCCTTCTTCCCCACGAAAAACCTGGGTTGTTGCGGAGACGGGGGTATGATCACCACCGATGATGAACAGCTTGCCCACCGACTGCGCCTGCTTCGCCTCCATGGAAGCAAACAAAAATACATCCATTCCCTTGTCGGGCAAAACAGCCGCCTGGATGAATTACAAGCAGCCATTCTGAGGATAAAATTGCGGCATCTGGACAAATGGAATCAAAAGCGCAGGGAACTGGCTGCCCGCTATAACCAGGCCTTTGCCGACCTGCCCCTGACTCTGCCTCTTGAGTTTACAGGGACCCATGTCTACCATCTTTATGTGCTGCGTAGCCCGCACCGGGATGAAATCTGTGCCTATCTCGAAGACAAAGGCATTGCCACCGGGCATTATTACCCCGTTCCTCTGCACCTTCAGGAGGTCTACCGGGATTTGGGCTACCGGGAGGGCAGTTTGCCGGTGGCGGAAAAAGCATGCAAAACCGCCTTTGCCATTCCCCTGTATCCCGAAATGACCAAGCAGACTCAGGACTGCGTCATTCAAGCTGTGCGTGGATTCTATGAATGAGGGGTGTAGATTGATGACAAACCCATTGGTAAGTTCTCTCAAGGAAAAGCTTCAAGAAAGGTCGGCAGTAATTGCAGTCATCGGACTGGGATATGTCGGCCTGCCCCTGGCAGTTGAGAAGGCCAAGGCAGGATATAAGGTCATCGGCCTCGATGTTCAGCAAAAACGGGTGGACCAGGTCAATGAAGGCATTAACTACATCGGCGACGTGGCGGACAGCGACCTGAATGAAATGGTACACAAGGGGCAGTTGCGGGCAACCACAGATTACAGTGAGCTGGCCAAGGCGGATTGCATAGCCATCTGTGTGCCTACACCCCTGGATCGCTACTACCAGCCGGACACCTCCTATGTAGAAAATTCGTCCCGGGATGTGGCAAGATACCTGCAAACAGGCACCCTGGTCATCCTGGAAAGCACCACCTATCCTGGGACTACTGAGGAGATTGTCAAGCCAATTTTAGAGTCCGCCGGCATGACTTGTGGCAAGGATTTTTTCCTCGCTTTCTCTCCTGAGCGGGTGGACCCCGGCAACAAACAGTACAACACCAAGAACACGCCAAAGGTTGTCGGCGGCGTGACCCCTGCATGTTCCCAGCTGGCCGAGTTGCTTTATTCCAGTGTCTTGGACGGCGATGTCCACGTGGTGTCCTCTCCCCGGGTGGCGGAGATGGAAAAGATTCTCGAGAACACATTCCGCAATATCAACATCGCTTTGGCTAACGAGATGGCCATCTTGTGCAATAAAATGGGTATAGATGTCTGGGAGGTAATTGAGGCAGCCAAGACCAAGCCTTATGGCTTCATGGCTTTCTACCCCGGCCCCGGCCTTGGCGGCCACTGCATCCCCATTGATCCTTATTACCTCACCTGGAAGGCCAGGGAGTACGATTACCATACCAGGCTTATTGAACTGGCAGGAGAGATAAATCAGTCGATGCCTCAATTCGTAGTAGACAAGGCTGCAAGGTTGCTCAACAAGGCGAAAAAGCCCTTGAATGGCTCTAAAGTAATGCTCCTGGGGGCTGCCTATAAAAAGGATATCGACGATTTGCGGGAGTCCCCGGTTTTGAAAATCATTGATATTCTGCGACAGGAAGAGGCAGTAATATTATATAATGACCCTTATATCCCCAGCTTCAGGCATAAGGGCAGGGATTATGCTTCGTTGGAAGTGACGCCGGAGACTTTGGCTGAGGCGGATATTGTCATCATCACTACCGACCACAGCGTCTATGACTACGCCATGATTGTTGAGCATTCGCAGCTAATTTTAGATACGCGTAACGCCTGTGCCGGCATTAAGTCAGACAAAATCAGCAAGCTCTAGGTTGGATAAGGAGGTAACAATGTTGAAAATCGGGTTGGTGGGTTGCGGGAGAATTTCCAGGAAACATATCGAGGCCATCGCTGCCAACGGCGATATCTGTGAACTGGCGGCGGTAGCTGATCTTATCCCGGCGAAAATGGATGCGGCAGCTGCTTTGTACAGCGAGAAAACAGGCAAAGATGTCAGGAAGTACAGGGATTACCAGGAGATGCTGCAGGAAGAAATCGACATTATTTCCATTGCCACCGAAAGCGGGTACCATGCACAACACGCTCTGGCGAGTTTACAGGCTGGCAAGCATGTCCTGGTGGAAAAGCCCATGGCCTTGTCCATCAGTGATTGCGATAAGATGATAGCGGCAGCGGAAGAGCGGGGACTGACCCTGGGGCTGTGCCATCAAAATCGCTTTAACCCCCCGGTGCAGAAATTGCGTCAGGCACTGCAACAAGACAAGCTGGGCAGGGTAATAAACGGCACCGCCTGTATTCGCTGGAACCGCAATCAGGATTATTATAATCAGGCCCCCTGGCGCGGGACCTGGGAGCTGGATGGCGGCACTTTGATGAACCAGTGCTTGCACAATATTGATCTGCTGCAGTGGATGCTGGGCGAGGACGCAGGGACAGTCTTTGCCCAGACAGGAAATTTCCTCCGGGATATTGAAGCTGAGGATTTCGGTGCCATCGTCATCCGCTTCGCCAGTGGTGCCATCGGCATCGTCGAGGGCAGCGCCTGTGTATACCCTGCCAATCTTGAAGAGACATTAAACATCTTCGGGGAAACTGGTACGGTTTGCATCGGTGGCATTGCCGTTAACAAAATCGAGGTCTGGAATGTGCTGGGCGAAGACTCAACTGACAATGCAAGTCAGCCTGATCCGGACACCGTTTATGGGGCAGGGCATATCCCCTTGTACAGAGATTTTGTCACTGTTGTTAAGGAGGGGCGCAAGCCTTATATCGATGGCAGGGCGGGAAAAAAGGCTGTGGAGATTATCCTTGCTGCATACAAGTCCCAGCTGACAGGAATGCCCGTTAGGCTGCCTCTGGGGAGCTTTTCCACTTTGGACATGAAAGAGATTGATCTCAAACAGCGCTGATTAGATTGGAGGAAACCTGATGATTTATGTCATCTCCAGTGTGCATCCCATATCTGACAGCCGAATTTATTACCGTCAGGTCTTATCTCTGGCCAAGCAGTATTCCGTTAAATTTTATGCCCAAGAGGTGAAGGACTGGCGGCCGGAAAAGATCCACTGTGTTGCCTTGCCTGCAGGGAGAAAGCTGCGGATCAGGCTGGGAAACTGCTGGCGTTTGCTCCGGGAATCCCTTGCCAAAGAGGCCAGGGTTATTCATTTTCATGATCCGGAACTAATACCGATCGGTTTGATTGCCAAGCTATGGGGCAAAAAAGTCGTCTATGATGTACATGAGAATTATGCCAAGACCATACGGCACAAGCGTTCAATTCCCAGATTTTTGCGGGGGGCAGTCTGTGCTTTATTTAAGATGTTGGAAAATCTGTCTTGCCGGTGCTTTGATTTGGTGCTGGTTGTAACAGACGAATTGAGCCAGAGCTTACCAGGCAATGTCCATACTATCAAGAACTACCCCCTCATTTCCTTTACCCCTCCCCTTCGGCAGCCCTCCCGGGGGCAGCTGAAACTGGTGTATGTGGGCCTTATTTCCCAGGCCCGGGGGGTCCTCAGTATGATTGAAGCGGTTAAAAAAGTTCAAATTCCCGTCAGCTTTGACATCATTGGTCATTATAACAGCATGGAATTCCAGCACCTTGTCAGTGCCGAGATCCAACAAACAGATAATATAAAGCATATTCAGTCAATCCCTTACTCCAGTTTTTTTGACTACCTGGTGCAGTATGATGTGGGGATGATGTGTCTGCTGCCCAGTCCCAACCATCTGACATCCATGCCCAACAAATTGTTTGAGTACATGGCCATGGGCATGGCAATTATTGCTTCCGACTTTCCTTATTGGCGGGAAATATTGGCAAAGCACGCTTGCGGACTATTGGTTGATCCCCTGGATACAGATACCATCGCGGAGGCTATCGAACGTCTGGAGAGCAATCGGGATGAAATAGCCGCTATGGGACGGCGGGGCCAGGAGGCGTACCAAACCCTTTATAACTGGGAGAGTCAGGAGAAAAAACTGCTGGCTTTATATAACGCAATGTTAGGTGAAAAAAATGCATGAAATCCTGATTATTAACCACTATGCCAATCCAGATTCGGGGCGCCATTTTCAGCTGGCCCGGGAATTGGTGAGGCGGGGCTATGGCGTCACAATTGCCGCTGCCAGTTTTCAGCACAAAACAAATGCGCAACGGACAGGAGCTGTTGTTTCCGAGGGTATAAAGTTTATCTTTGTTCCCACATGCTCATACCGGGGGAATGGACCCGGAAGAGTAATCAATATGCTGCAATTCGCTGCCAGGGTCAAGGGCTGTCTGCCCGGAGGATACAGGCCTGACGTCGTCATTGCCTCATCGGTGCATCCTTTTTCCTGGCGGGCGGGAGATAGAATAGCCCGCAAAGCCAATGCGCCTTTTATTGCTGAGGTCCGGGATCTATGGCCCCAGACCCTTATCGATATGGGCGCAATAGGCGACAAAAGCATAATCGCCTGGTTTTTCCGCAGGCTGGAAAGGCGCGCCTATAAAAATTCCCGGCATATTATCACTCTTCTGCCTGCTGCCGACCTTTATATTTGCAGTAAGCACGGAGTGAATCGAGATAAAATAACCCATATATCCAATGGCGTAAACCTTGCGGAGTTTGACCGCTATGCACAGGAGAACGCAGGCAAGGCAGAGGAGATCCTCAGGCCTTATAAAAATAAGTATATCGTGGCTTATACAGGTGCCATGAGCAGGGCCAATCAAATGGATACAATCATCGGTGCTGCTCGGGAAGTTGCTGCAGCCGGTGCAGACAGAATTTGCTTCCTCCTCTTTGGTCAGGGCACTGAAGTCGAGCGCTTAAAGTCAGAGACGGCTGAAATGGGTCTGGATAATGTGCATTTTATGGGCCAGCAGCCCTATTCTTTGATCCCTGCCTTGCTAAGGGGATGCCACCTTAACATTGTCGCCATGAAGAATATCGACCTTTATCAATATGGCATCAGTCTAAACAAACTGTATGTTTATCTTGCAAGCGGCAAGCCAATTGTCTTTTCAGGCAAGGTGGCCAACGACCTTGTCCGAGAGGCCAGGGCGGGGATTTCCGTGCCGCCGGAGGATTCCAAAGCTGTAGCCCAGGCAATTATGGCAATAATGGCAGATGAGGATATGGCCTGGGAAATGGGTCTGCGGGGCAGACGCCTTGCGGAAGAAGAATATGATATCCCGATTCTCACAAATAAACTGGAAAACCTGATTGCGAGGTGCTTAAGTAATGAATGCAATTGATCTCCGGGCAAAGCTTGGGAAAAATATTCAATTGGGTAACTTCTGTACCATTGGTCCCGACGTGGAAATAGGAGATGGAGTCTGCATAGGCAACAATGTAACTATTCATTCAGGGACAAAAATTGGCAATGGGGTCAGAATAGACGACAACACAGTCATTGGCAAAATGCCCATGCGGGCTGTTACCAGCGCTGCTTCTAAAGTAGACAGTCTCAAGCCGGCAGTAATCGGTAACGCCTGTATTATTGGCACGGGCGTTGTGATCTACAGGGGGTGCCAGGTGGGCGATGAGTGCCTGGTGGCGGATTTGGCCACCATCCGGGAACATGTCGCCATTGGCAACAGGACCATTGTCGGCAGAAACGCAGCCATTGAAAATAATTGCATGGTCGGCGCATACTGCAAATTAGAGACCAATTCCTATATTACCGCCTGGTCTGAATTGGGGGATTATGTTTTTATTGCCCCTGGGGTTGTCACCAGCAATGATAACTTCGCCGGCCGCAGCGAGGAGAGATTCCGTCATTTTAAAGGGGTTACAGTGAAAGACGGGGGAAGAATCGGGGCCAATGCCACCGTTCTGCCAGGTCGTACAGTTGAGGAACAGGGGTTTGCAGCAGCGGGGGCGGTGGTTACCAGGGACGTGCCGGCGAAATCCATCGTCGTTGGCACTCCGGCCAGGGTGTTGCGGCCGGTTCCTGAGGAACAGCTGCTGCCTCTGGAAGAATAGATGTTTCGTTGCACGGGGACAAGCCTGCCCCGTGAAGAATTTTAGGGAACGGGAGATGACAAAATGAAGAAAACCGAAAAACTTGACATCTTCGCACTGTTGCACCTCTTGTGGAAGAAAAAGTTTGTTATCGTGACAGCAATGGTTGCAGTGGTTGTGGGAGGTATTATCTTTACCCAGTACTTTTTAACAGGTCAGTCCACTATTCAAATCGGGTATCAACAAGTTACTGAGGCCGACTACAAGATTCACCGCAATCTGTATGTGGCTGGCTTCTTTTCCAGTCTGTACGAGCTCGACCGCGCAATTACACGCCAGACAGACGAAGGAGTAATTGACTCTATACTGGCTGGCATCGATGCTCTTCCCCAAGAGGTTAGTGTTGCCAGGTCAGGGAGAATTGTCCGCATATCTGTGCGCAGCAAAGAAGTGGCAGAACATGCCCAGTTGCTGGAGAAAGGGTTGTCAGCCTATACTGCTGCAGTTGATCGCTATCGCTCGGAACGGTCTGGTGAAATAATTGACGGCATTCTGGAGTGCATTGACTACGATATTCTATATCGCCAGGGAGAAATTGAGCACCTGGAGAAATACAGGGAACAACAAGATGAGCTTTACCGGGAGACTTTTTCCGAAGAACGGACTCGTCTTTACATCCAATTGTCTCAACTGGATTACGCCCGTGACGAGATGCTTGGCTTAAAGGACAAGCTTCCCGACATCTTAAACCGTTACGAGTTGCAGTATGTTAACAGGGTGCAATATGCTGCTTCGACTCCCTTAAGCCGAACCAAGATCATTGTCTTCGCTGTTGCCGGCTTGTTTGCAGGGGCGATTCTCGTCATCATCGCAGATTTTGTCCGCGCCGGTATTGACGCTCGCAGGCAGCAAAGTTAGTATTGGCTGCAGGTTAAGGAGAAGGCTAATGGATACTTTAGAGCAGAGACAAAAGAATTATGCAATGCTCCAGGTTGCCTGCGTGGCAGTTTTATGGGCGGCTTCCCTGTTTGAAACAGGAGTGGATTACTTTCGCAGCATTTTGGGCATTACTTCTTTCATGCTGGCTGCTGCAGGATTGTTCGGCTTGCTGACAATTGAGTTTTTGGTTTTCGGCACCTTAACCTTTAATTTTGGACAGGCAAAGCAATTAAAGAAGGTATTGCTGTTCAGCATCCTTCTCTATATTGCCCTAAGTTTTTTGGCCATTGGCTGGTCACCGCTTCCCCAGGCAGCTTTCCAGAAAACCCTGAGGATTTTGTGGTTTTTCCTGCTTTCCTTGTCAAGTATACTGGTGTTGCAAAAGTTCAGGTCAGGTTTTGCGATGAAAGTGTTGGAGTGCAGCGGGGTAATTTCGCTGCTTGCTCTGCTTATGTTTGTCTTCTCGGCGACAAACAGGGCAAGAAACTGGTCGGCCAACAGCATCAGTGTGTTTGGTGACTATAATATTTTTTTCCTGCACTTAATTGTATCTGTACTGCTGTCTGTCGCCCTGATGAATCAAGTCTTCAAAAAGAAAGTATGGCTTGTCCACTTGGCAATGCTGGGGGCTTATGGCTTACTGACTTTTATGCTGCTCTACAGCGGCTCCAGGCGGGGTATAATCTTTTACACCCTTCCCCTGTTGGCTATAGCAATTTTGACCCTTCGGCGGTCAAAGGGTCTTTTTATTCCCCTGACAGCTGTAATTGTCCTGGGCATCCTGGCCCTGTCAGTATTGTTGCCAATGCTGAATGAAAATTTTAAGTTTACAACCATTCAAAGAATCCTTGTTACCATTCGTCAGGAAGGGGTACTGGGAATGATCGGGGGCCGGGCGGAGCGCATCGCTCAGGCTGCAGACTATATTAATGGATTTACTGCTTTTCAGCTAATTTTTGGTGCTGGAACCAGGGCGTACACAGATATGTTTGGGGCGGGCGACCATCCCCACAATTTTTATTTCAATGCCTTCATTGAGGGGGGACTGATTAAGTCCACTGTCGCAGCGATATTGTACTTGCTCTTTATTGGGCTGGGCATTGTCGCAGCCAGAGGGCGTTTATTCTATCAAAAGGTTCTCATTTGCTCAGTCGCTGTTATGTATGTCCTTAATATCTGCATTTCCGGAGAAGACGGGCTGTTGCTGAAACTATTCTGGCTGCTGTTTGTATACTTCTGGTGTGCCTGCAATGAGGATACTGAAGGACAGGAGGCGACTGCGTGAACATCCTCGTCATCTCCCATATGTATCCCTACCCTGCTAACATTACAAAAGGCATTTTCGTACATCAGCAAAACCTGGAACTAATGCGCCAGGGCTGCAGCTTAACAGTTCTCGCTCCTCGTCCCTGGGTGCCATATCCCCTTGGACTTCTGCCCCGCTGGAGGCATTACTGCAGCATTCCCAAGGCCTTTTCCCGTGACGGCATTGCTGTCCGGCGCCCGGCTTATCTCGTCTTCCCGGCCGGGCTGGGCATGGCGCGCAGCGGCTTCCGGCTGTACCGGGCACTGCATAAACATGTAGCTGAACTCCACAAAAAAAATCCCTTTGCTGTTATCCATGCGCACACAATTTTACCTGATGGACAGGCAGGGCACTTACTCAAAAGGCAGCTGGGAATACCTCTTGTAATCACTGTTCACGGTAAAGACGTCCAGCAAACTGCCTGCCGCAACCACAGTTGCCGCCAAGCTATTATTAATGCCGTCAGGGAAGCGGACATGGTTGTTGCTGTTAGCAGCAAGCTAAAAGATATGTTGGACGAGATAACGCATATGCCTGACAAGACGGCAGTAATACATAATGGCTTTGACAGCAGCAGGTACATAGAAATACAACCTTCGGCTCAAGCCGGATCCATTATCAGTGTATCCAACTTGGTAAAGACAAAGAGACTGGACTTGAATCTGCATGCTGTGGCTGTTTTGCGCCGCAAATACCCCTATATTCGCTATACCGTAGCAGGGGACGGGGAAGAGGCAGCCAACTTGCAGCGACTGGCCCGAGATTTGCAAATTGATGATATAGTTGAGTTTACGGGTCGGGTCCCCAATCAGGACGTGCCAGGCTTACTGGCAAAGGCTCAGATTTTTTCTCTCCCCAGCAGTATGGAGGGTTTCGGTATTGCTTATTTGGAGGCAATGGCGGCAGGTTTGCCCGTTATCGGCTGCAAGGGAGAGGGGATTGCCGATGTCGTTTGTTCCGGTAAAACGGGGATGTTGATCGAGGCCGACGACCTCGATGCCTTGGTAAAGGCACTGGACCAATTGCTGGCCAATCCTGATGCTGCCAGAGGAATGGGGTCGAGGGCCAGAAAATTAGTGCTTGACAAGTATTCATGGCATACCAATGCAAAAAAGATGATAAACCTGTTTGCGGCCATCGACAGTTCATCAGGTAAGGGGAATGGATGATGAAAGTTCTTACGGTTTTAGGCGCACGTCCTCAGTTTATCAAGGCAGCAGCAGTGTCCAGGGTGTTGCGCCGGTTCCATCAGGAAGTGATAGTCCATACTGGCCAGCATTATGACGAAAATATGTCTGCCGTTTTTTTTCAGGAACTGAATATTCCGCTGCCCGACTATAATCTGGGGGTGGGTTCGGGCAGTCATGGCCGCCAGACTGGCAGGATGCTGGCGGAGGTTGAGGAGATAATTGTCAAGGAACAACCTGATTGGGTACTTGTGTACGGGGATACTAATTCCACTGTGGCGGGGGCTTTGGCAGCGGTAAAGCTGCACGTGCCGGTTTTGCATGTGGAGTCGGGGCTGCGCAGCTTTAACCGCAGAATGCCTGAGGAAATCAATCGGGTGGTTACCGACAGCATCTCCACCATCTTAGCTTGTCCCACGGCAACTGCAGTAAGGAACCTGTCAGAGGAAGGCTTTACTAATCTCTTCTCCAATGGGGATTTGGCGAACATTGGGGCGGCAATACCTTCGGTTACTCCTGAAAGGCCCTTGGTTGTCAACACAGGAGATGTCATGTACGACGCTGTATTATACAATCTGGAGATAGCACGCCGCAGGCAGTTGCCACCGGAAATCCATTTTGGCGATGATTATATCCTTGCTACAGTACACCGGGCGGAAAATACTGATGTGCCTGAAAACCTGGAAGGTGTCTTCCGGGGGCTTGCCTCGATGGGGCGCAAAGTAATACTGCCCTTGCATCCCCGGACCAGAAAAAAGGCCGCCGGTTTCAGGCTGGAGAGACTGCTGGAATCTCCCTCTCTGCACGCAATTGAGCCCGTTGGCTATCTGGAAATGCTGCTTCTGATGGACAATGCATCCTTGATAATTACCGATTCAGGCGGAGTGCAAAAGGAAGCCTTTATTTTAGGGAAGCCGTGCATTACTTTGCGAGATGAAACAGAATGGCTGGAAACAGTTGAAGCGGGCTGGAATGTGCTGGCGGGGCTGGGGGGCAGAAAACTGACAATGTACCATGACTTTTTGCCGCCGGAGGGGCCGCGGCCAGCTCCTTACGGAGATGGACGTGCCGGACAAAGAATTGCAGCCTTGTTGGTCTGATAGCCGCAGGCAAGGGGGATAATAATGAAAAAGAATATTACGCGCTCAGCAATAATTGTAATTGTCCTGACCATGGCAAGTAAAGTCCTGGGTTTCGGCCGGGAGATGGTGGTAGCTGCCCTTTTCGGTGCGACGGCTTTGACGGATGCTTATAATATGGCGGTGACGATTCCTACCCTGCTTTATACCGGAGTGGGGTCAGCCATCAACAATGTTTTTATACCGATATATGACCGTTTCCGCAAACAAAAGCGGGACAAGTCTTTGGTGATAAGATTTATTCTTATTGGCCTGGCAGTTACCGCCCTGTTATTTGTCCTTCCTATTGAGCTTTTTCCCAAGCAGTTGGTTAAGCTCTTTGCAGTTGGTTTTGACGATGCCACTGCCAGCATTACCGCAGGTATGGTGAAAATCCTGTGCGTAATGATTCTGTTCCGCTTCCTTTCTTCAGTTATCCGGGCAGTTCTCCATGTCAACAGGAATTTTGCCGTTCCCGGAATGGATGGTTTTCCTTATAACATAGTCATTATTGCCATAAGCTTTGCGCTCCACCAGAAGCTGGGTATTTATGCCCTGGTTTGGGGAACCCTTTTTGGCGTCGTCGCACAGTCGTTGTTTAAGTTACCATGGTTCCTGAAAACCAAGATGTATGGGGACTTGAAGGCATCATCCGCCGATGGGCTTAAAGAGATCTTGCGCATGCTGCCGCCGGTAATTATTGGGAGCATGGCTAGCCAGATTAAGTCTGTAACTGACAAAATGTTTGCCTCTACATTGGCGGAGGGAAGCATTTCCTACCTCAATTATTCTTCCCGCTTGGTCGGCTTGCCTCAGGGCTTGCTGATTACTTCAATTATTACTGTAGTTTACCCGAGCCTTGTTGACTACATTAACAATCGGGAATATGACAAGTTTCGCGATACCTTCACCAAGGCCGTCAATTCCATGCAGTTTTTGCTGATGCCTATGGTGGTGGGATTTGTGGTGCTGGCCTTGCCAATAATTCAGATTGTCTTTCAAAGGGGCCATTTCGATATGACCGCTGCCATTCAAACTGCTGCCCCTTTACAGTTTTACAGCGTCGGTCTGATTGGCACCATGCTGAGCACTTTTTCGATTAAAGCCTTCTACGCCATGGGTGATGTCAAGACTCCATTGCTGTCTTCGTTTGCCTCTATTTCTATGAATGTAGTGTTAAATTTCCTCTTTATCGGCAGCCTCAAGCATGGGGGGCTGGCCCTGGCAACTTCATTGTCCCACTGGCTGGGAGGGGTTTTGCTGCTTTGGCTTCTCGCCCGCAAAATTGGCGGCATAAAAGTTCGGCCCATGCTGGCCGATGCGGGTAAGTCACTGGTTGCTTCATTGCTGATGGGGATAGTGGTATACTTTGTATATGATATGTTGATGCCCTTGATGCCCTCGGGCAGATTGTGGGCAGCGGTGACCTTGGCAGCAGTTATCGGGCTTGGTGCTGCAGTGTACTTCCTCTGCGCCGCGTTGCTGAAAGCACAGGGAGCTGCCGAAACAAAGATTCTGATCAAAAGAGTATGGCAAAGATTCAGCCATGCAGAGCAGGGAGGAAAATAATGAAAGAAGTAATTCCTCTGTCCCGGCCGGATGTCGGTGAAAAAGAAATCGAATATGTCAATGAAGTATTGCGTTCAGGTGTGCTCAGCATCGGTCCGGTAATCGAAAGATTTGAGCAACTAGTCAGCGAATATATTGGCGTTAAACATGCCATTGCCGTAAACAGCGGCACCAGTGCTTTGCACTTGATGATCAGGGCATGCGGGATTGAAGAAGGCGATGAAGTCATTACGACGCCTTTTAGCTTTATTGCCTCGACTAACTGCATATTATTTGAAAGGGGCAAGCCTGTATTTGTTGACATTGACCCCCGCACTTTCAATCTCGATATCAATCAGATCGAAGCCAGGATAACCTCAAAAACCAAAGGGATTTTGCCTGTGGATGTTTTTGGCCAGCCTTTTGACATTGAGGCGGTAAATGATATTGCTCATCGCCATAACCTGGTGGTTATTCAGGACAGCTGTGAGGCCCTGGGTTCAGCCTGGAGGGGAAAGATGGCTGGTTCTCAGTCTACCGTTGCCGCTTTCGCTTTTTATCCTAATAAGCAAATAACCACTGCCGAAGGCGGAGTGATTGTAACAAATGTCGATGAAATAGCTGAATTATGCCGCAGCATGCGCAGCCAGGGCAGAGCTGTCACAGGAACCTGGCTGGAGCATCAGCGCCTGGGGTATAACTATCGCTTAAGTGAAGTACATGCCGCCATTGGCGTCGCCCAAATGGAACGGCTCGATGAAATTATCGCTGCCCGTCAAAAGGTGGCGGAGATGTACGCAGAAAGGCTGCAGGGCATTCCCGGAGTTAGCGCACCCTGGATTGCCGGCAATGTTACCAGGATGAGCTGGTTTGTCTATGTCATAACCCTGGATGAGGGAATTAATCGGAATAAAGTCATGTATCGCCTGCAGGAAGCGGGCATTGGCTGCAAACCATATTTTACCCCCATTCATCACCAGCCCCACATAATCGAAATGACGGGTTACTCACCTGGTGACTTTCCAGTGACAGAAAATATTGCCGCACGCACAATAGCTTTGCCTTTCTTTACCCGGATGAGTGAAGAACAGGTGGATACAGTAACCCGAACATTGGCGACCATACTCAAATCCCTGGGTTGAGCATAACTAAAGAGGGGAAAAAGATGGCTGATACCGTCCTCCATATTGTCCTTAACAGTTTTACCAACGATTCCAGAGTGTTGCGGGAATGTCGCACTCTGACCGCGGCCGGGTACCAAGTCCATGTATTCTCACTGTATGAAACCGGCCTGCCGCTGAAGGAGACCCGGGATACCCATGAATTAACCCGCTTTGCCTTGCGGACACGTTCCCTGCCGAAATCTTTTTTTTGGCAGCTGTTTAAGTACCTCGAATGTGTCTGGAAGATGGTGCAGAAAGGCAGGCTTCTGCGGCCGGTGTTGGTGCATGCGCACGACCGGGATGCCCTGCCCATTGGTTATATGATTGCCAAGCTGGCCAGGAGCAAACTGGTTTATGATGCCCATGAACTTTGGGGTCATACGGCTCATGCCGCTAAGCGCCCGGCAAATGTAAAAAAGTTGGCGGCAAAGATGGAACGCTTTATTGCCCGCAGAGCAGCAGGAGTGATTACTGTTACCCAGCCAATTGCGCAGTATATGGAAGAGAGCTTTGGTATTGAAGGGGTTGTCCTGCTGAGGAATCTTCCATATTATCGGGCGCGGGAAGAATTTTCCCGGGACGCTTCCCCCTTGCGCAGGGATTTGGGCATTGCCCCCGATAAGATTATCCTCTTATATCAGGGGGTTATCAGCCCGCATCGGGGGCTGGAACTGATGGTCAAAGCAACCAGGTATTTGCGCGATGAATTTGTCATTGTCATTTTGGGCAATGGCATTCTCGTCCCTCACTTGAAAGAGCTGGCCGCAGACTTAGGTGTTGCAGCAAGAGTTTATTTTCACCCCGCAGTGTCCCCGTCAGATTTGGCTCCCTATACAGCGGGAGGGGATATAGGCATAAGTATAATCGAAGATGTATGCCTGAGCTACCATTACTGCCTGCCCAATAAGGTATTTGAATATATGCAGGCGGGCTTGCCGGTGGTTGTCAGCAACCTTCCCGAAATGCGGAAGGTTGTCGAAGAGTATAAAGTCGGGCTGGTCCTGGCTTCCTGGGATCCTGAGTTAATCGCCAACGAACTTAACGTATTTCTGGAGAAGGACCTTTACCGGATTTACTCAGAAAATACAGGCAAAGCTGCCAGTTTGTTTTGCTGGGAGCGTGAAGAGGGCAAGTTAATAGATCTTTATGTTAATATTCTTGCTGACAGGTAACTTAGCCATTCTTGGGGGATGGGGGTGACGGTATGGTAAAAAGGAAAGTTATTCATATCGTTGCAGCAATCCTGATATTTGCCGGTTTGGCCATGATAGGATATCCTCTGTACTTAAGAATCCAGGCTCGGGTGGAGCAGAGCCGCCTGGAACAAGCATTTATGGAACAACGTCAGAAATATCATATTGAGGCCATTGCCGGAAAAGATAAGCAGCAGGAGCCTTCTCTCCCGAAGTGGGACGAGTTCCCTCCCACTCAACTGGAGATCCCGGCTGTTGACTTGTCGGTGCAAGTAGTGGCGGTCAAGGATATGGATGTATTTTCCCGTAAGCTCAACCAACCACCCAGCTATTATCCGGAAAGCGTCTTCCCCGGCGAGGTCGGCAACTTATTGATTGCCGGGCACAGAGGAGGACCTGCAGGGTATTTTCACAAGCTCTTTGACCTCAATCCCCGCGATGAAATAATCCTTCGCACTCCCAAAGCGGATTACTTTTATGAAGTTGAAGAGGTGTTTTCTGTCGAACCAACACAGGTCGAAGTAATTGCCCCCCTGGACTACGCCGCCATTACTTTGACAACTTGTCAGCGGGTGGGAAGCGTCTCATCGGCAAAGCGACTTATTGTCCGCGGCAAGTTTGTGCAAGCAATACCTTTACCTTATGAATGATAGCTTGCCAGCCTGCCATGTATTTCCCTTTATTATAACGTACACTGTGTTAAGCTCTGTTAAGTGATATCAAGCAGCACTGATCAGCTAATAGATAGGGTGAGTCTGTGAGAGCTGTAAATATTTTTATTAAACGGGTTGTCGATCTCTTGGGAAGCATTATTGGGGGCATTATTATTTCGCCAATTCTTCTTATTATTGCGTTGCTGATCAAGCTTACTTCCAAGGGCCCGGTTTTCTTTAAACAGCAACGCCTGGGGAAGGACGGCAAGATCTTCAATATCCTTAAGTTCCGAACAATGGTGGTTGATGCCGAGAAGATTGGCGACGGTTTGTTCGTCAGGACCGAGCAGGACCAGAGAATTACTAAGATAGGCAAATTCCTCAGAGGGACAAGTCTGGATGAACTCCCCCAACTTTGGAATGTAATCGTTGGGGATATGAGTTTGGTAGGGCCAAGACCGCCGGTTCCATTCCACCCGTACAGATATGATGAGTACTCTGATTTCCAGCGGAAGCGGTTTGGAATGAGACCTGGAATGACTGGGCTGACTCAAGTCACTGTCAGGAATTCCGTGCCCTGGGATGAGAGAATCCGCGTCGATGTCAAATACGTCGAAAATTTTACCATCTGGCTGGACATAAAAATACTCTTTAAAACTGTGCAAAAGATTTTTCGCAAGGAAAGCATTTATACCCAATCTGAGGACATGTCTGCCTGACTGAGGTGGTAGTTATGAATATTGAGATACGAAGATTTATCGAGGAAGATATACCCCTTAAGGTAAAATGGATTAATGACGAGAAGAACAACAGATTTCTTCATTACGATTTACCTCTGAGCGAAGAGAAGACATTGTTGTGGTTCAGGTCTCTTCAGGGCAGAAAGGACCGGGCCGACTATACCATTACCTGCAACGGGGAACCCGCCGGCCTGATTGGCCTTATTAACATCGACTCCAGGAACAGGAAAGGGGAGTACTATGTTGCTCTTGGCGAAGAGAAATACAAAGGCCGGGGAGTAGCGTTTACGGCCTCCCGGCTCTTGCTGGACAAGGGGTTTACTGTTTTTAATTTAAATAAGATTTACCTGTACACAGAAGTTGAAAACTTAGCGGCGCAGAAGCTCTTTGAAAGGCTTGGTTTTGTCAAAGAAGGCCTGCTGCGACAAGACCTCCTCCAGGATGGAAGAAGGGTTGACAGATTCGTCTACGGCTTGCTGGCTGCTGAATACCGCAAGGAGAACTTATAATGATGTATGGCAACTATCCCCCGACACCAATTCAAATGCTAACGGACAGGTTTAATGGCAATGCCTTCTTCGTGAAAAGGGATGATCTCTTCCCTTTTTCCTTCGGTGGAAATAAAGCACGGAAGGCGATGCCCTTTTTCGCAGAAGTGGAGAGGAAGTCCTGTGATTATGTCGTCACCTACGGCAGCAGCAGTTCTAACCACTGCAGAGTGGTTGCAAACCTCGCTGCTGCCAAGGGGCTGCCCTGCAGTATTATTTCTCCGGTTGAGACCCGAACAGCTTCATATAACACAGCCCTGATGCAGTTCTTTGGTGCCGAGATAATTTTGTGTCAGGTGGCAGCTGTAAAGGACACCATTGAGGAAAAATTGGAGAGGTTAAGGCATCAGGGGTATAAGCCTTACTTTATCCCTGGCGGCGGCCACGGCAATCTGGGAACAAAGGCGTATGCAGATGCCTATAAAGAGATTTTGCACTTCGAAAATAGCAACAAAATTAAATTTGACTATATATTCCACCCGTCCGGCACCGGCACTACTCAAGCCGGCCTTGTATGCGGGCAGGTAATCAATAAAGACAACAGTAAAGTTGTCGGCATCAGTATTGCTCGCCGCAAGCCCTGGGGCAGCCAGGTAGTCGTCGACAGTGTAAACAGCTACCTGAATAGTATCGGTGAAACAGGCGTCAGCGGAGAATCCATTGACTTCGTAGATGCTTATGTGCTTGAAGGCTACGGCAGTTACAATCAGGAGGTTGTGCAAACCATTAGGAGCGTATTGATAAAGGAAGGCATTCCTCTGGATACCACATATACCGGGAAGGCCTTCTGGGGGATGAAAGAATTTATCCGGGAAAGTCAAATAACCGGGATGAATATTCTGTTTATCCATACCGGCGGCACCCCATTATTTTTCGACAGCTTGGGGGAACTGTAAATGAACATACTGATATTAAGTTGCGGCACCAGAAATAAGATTATCCAGTACTTTAAACGGGAATTGGGCAGTAATGGCCTTGTCATGGCGACGGATTGCAGTGAATTGGCTCCCGCACTGTATGATGCCGACAAGTACTTCATAGTCCCGGGGATAAATGAAGCATCTTACCTGGACACTATACTAAATATCTGTAAGGAGAATGACATCAGGGCAGTTTTGTCCCTGATAGATCCTGAGCTCAGCATGCTGGCGGCAAATAAGGACTTGTTTTTGAAGGCAGGCATAACTCCAATAATATCCGATTATGATGTTGTTGAAATGTGTTTTGATAAATGGCGTTTCAATCAATTTCTGCTCGAAAACGGATTTAAGGCTATCAGAAGCTATGTTGACAAAGAACTGTTTTTCAGGGATGTTGAATGCGGCATCATCGATTATCCTGTTATTGTCAAGCCGGTCAGGGGCAGCGCAAGTTTGGGAATCAGGACTGCTAGTGGGAGAGAAGAAATCGACCTTCTCTTTAGTAAACACCATGACCTGATGATCCAGGAGTATATCGACTGCCCTGAGTATGGTGCCGATGTATATGTTGACATGCTTTCGAGTGAGCCGGTTGCAATTTTCACTAAGGAAAAGATTAAAATGAGAGCGGGAGAAACTGACAAGTCAGTTTCTGTAAAGGATGAAAAGCTCTTTGCATTACTAAGGACCTTTGTGAAGACAGCCGGACTAAGAGGCATTGTTGATATTGATCTTTTTAAGATCAATGCCGAGTATTATATCTCAGAGGTGAACCCCCGCTTTGGCGGTGGGTATCCCCATGCTTATGAATGTGGGGTAAATGTGCCGGGCATGATTATCAAGAACCTTAAAGGGAACGAGAATCAGGACATTATAGGTCAGTATGCTGCAGATGTGTATATGATGAAGTATAACGATGTAAAAATCCTGAGATAGTTGGTTAATAAGTCCGCCCTGAGGGGTGGATTTTTGCTTGTACAGGTTTATTCTGCCATTGTGTAGTTTTTTAGCAAAAAAAAATAGGATAAAGAAGGAAAAAGGCCATTCTTGTAGAATATACCCTGGGAAGGGAAATATTTTTTAGGAGGGAGATTGATGAAGAGAGTTCTGGTTTTCGCACTGGCAATCCTTTTGGTATTGAGCATGGCCTTGCCTATGAACGCAGCGCCAAGAGGGGGGAATGTCCTTGCCAGTACAGATCGGGAAACAATGGTCATTGTGCAGCTATGGGAGGACCCTGTCCTGGTCTATGAAGCTCAGCTGAAAGAAAGGGGCGTAAGTTCAGCTGAGAGTGTGGAAACATACGCCAACACCTTGGAAAAGGGCCTGAACAATATAGTTAATCAGGCGAAATCCAGCGGCATCGATTTAAAAGTTGATGCCCATTACACTCACACTTTCTTCGGCTTCAGCGCTGGCGTTCCCTTCAGCCAAATCGCGAAGCTGGAGAAATTGCCGGGAGTTAAGAGAGTCTTCCCGGACTTGCCTGTTGAACTGCCGGATATCACTTACACCGTACCTCAGACCGGTGCTCCGTCAATGTGGGAAATGCCGGGAGGCTTTACCGGCGAGGGCATTACCGTTGCTGTTATTGACACTGGTATTGACTACACCCATCCCTTCTTCTGGTTTTGGCCTGAAGATGAAGAAGAAGAGCCTATTCCCAAGGTCATAGGCGGATATAACTTTACCGACGAAGGCGGCCCCGAAAATTTTAAAGACGGCCATTATCACGGCACTCATGTGGCTGGTACCATTGCTGCCGATGGCAGAGGCTTCGACGGATGGGATGACTTTATCGGCATGGCTCCTGATGCCAATCTCTATGCTGTCAGAGTCCTTGGCAGTGACGGCAAGGGCTACAGCAGCTGGGTAGTCAGTGGCATTGAATGGTCGGTGAACCCTGGCGATGGTTTGGAGCGGGCAGATGTTATTAACCTGAGCCTCGGTGCCAGCTATGTCACCTCTCCAGGCTATCCCACTGCACTTGCTGCTAATGCAGCCGCAGAGGCCGGCGTCATCGTCGTGGCTTCCGCGGGTAATGAGGGCCAGGATTTCCCCACCTCCAGTGCTCCCAGCACCGGTTCCAAGGTTATATCTGTGGCCAGCTACGGCTACATAGAGGGACCGTATATCATTGTTGGTGAAACTGAAATTGAAGATGTTCGTACCTCAGATTGCCCGGTACCTGACGGCGAACCCCATGGAATTGTCTATGCCGGATTGGGCAGGGTCGATGATTTTGAGGACTTGGACTTAACAGGAAAGATCGCCCTGATGCAGCGTGGCGAGATAACTTTTACTGAGAAAGCCACTAATGCTATGCATAACGGCGCCATTGCCGCCATTATCTTCAACAACGAGCCTGGAAATTTTGGCATGGCAGGCACATTCCCAATCCCTGCTTTCTCGATTTCCCTTGAAGACGGTAATGACTTGCTTGCTCAGTTAGGTCTGGATCCCGACCTGCAGGTTATTATGGGATTGCTTCCTGCTCAGGACCTTATTTCGGACTTCAGTTCTGCCGGCCCGGCCAATGATTACTCCCTGAAGCCCGACATTACCGCTCCTGGCGATGCTGTACTTTCTACAGTTCCTGAAGCTGACGGTTTGTTTGCCGTCCTGGGCGGAACCAGTATGGCCTCTCCCCACGTCGCCGGTGGTGCTGCTCTCCTCAAGCAGAAGTATGGCGACCAGCTGAGTGTAGAGGAGTATAAAGCTTTATTGATGAACACCTCATTCCTGCTCTACGACAGAGATGATAACAAATATCCTGTCACTGTTCAGGGTGCAGGGGTGCTGGATATGTACGCCGCAGGATGGTCCAGAGGTCTTGCTTTACCCGCAAGCATCAGCTTACGGGTGGATGGAACAGAGAATACTGTCACCGTCCGCAACCTCAGTGACGAGGAGATTACTTACGAAATTGAATTCGTATCCGATACTCTGGCAGCGGAATACCCTGAAGAAATCACCGTTCCAGCTAATTTCACTGAAGAATTCCTCATTACCTTTGATGTGACTGACCTTGATGAGGGTCACCATGAGGGGTATTTAATCCTTACTCCCACCACCGATGTAATAGTCGACAGCGAGACAAGTCTCACACTTACCGATAGTCTCCAAATTCCGGTATACCATTATGAGGGGACCCTTGAAGACTTCTTCATTGTCGACTTTGAAATCCCTCGCGTGGTATATGTTGAGCAGCCATTTGATGTTAAGTTCACAATGGCTCAGGATGTCGCTTACTTTGATATCGGCGTCTATGACTTGGAAGGGAATTACTGGGGCTACGTTCCATTCGAGTCTGGTGCCCAGGCAGGTACCTGGACCTACCACGGCTTAGAACTGGGCTTGCCCCCCGGACACTATGTCATCGAACTCTATGCTGAGACCACGGAATGGTTTGACCTTAAACACAGAGAGCTTTCCATCATCGCCCCCGTCTATCGGCTCAGCGGAAGCAATAGGTTTGAAACCGCGACCGCTGTTTCTGATGCTGGCTGGGAAACTGCTGATACAGTGATTCTGGCCCGGGCAGATGACTTTGCCGATTCACTTGCAGGGGTTGGCCTCTCCAAAAAATATGATGCTCCTATTCTGCTCACCAATCCTGGCGTCCTCAGCCCTGTGACTGCAGCTGAAATTGAAAGGTTGGGGGCACAGAATATCATTATTCTTGGGGGCACCGGGGCAGTGTCCCAAGAGATTGAGGATCAGCTGGTCGATGAGGGCAAGACTGTCACCCGCATCGGTGGCAGCAACCGCTTTGATACTGCTGTCCGCATTGCTGAGGCAGTAATTGGAGAGACAGCGGTTGACACTGCTGTCATTGTCTTCGGCCATAACTTCCCCGACGCCTTGGCTGCTGCTCCATGGGCGGCTTCCAATGGCTACCCCATCCTCATGGTTAATTCCAATAATATTCCCGCACCAACTGAGTTTTTCCTGGACGAGCACAATATTGCCAACACCATAGTTGTAGGCGGAACAGGCATCATCTCTGAGGCAGTATTTGACGACCTGCCTAATGCTACCCGCATTGCAGGCAACAACAGATACGAAACCTCTGTGCTGATTGCGGCCGAGGACTTTGATCCCAACGTGATCTTCTTTGCCTCTGGTGATTCCTTCAGTGACGCTCTGACTTTGGCCGCTCTGGCAGCCAAGTTTGACTCCAGTTTGCTGTTGGTAAGGCAAAACGTCGTTCCAGCAAGCATCTCTGATTTCTTGGCAGATTACCAGGCAAAGATCTCCTATATGTTTGTTGCCGGCGGCGAGGCTGTTGTATCTGATGCAGTTGTACAAGCATTAGAGTCCTTCATGCTTCCGAAGTAATCATGAAGGGGCAGTTCGACATGAACTGCCCTTTTTTTATGCAATCCAATAGGGGAGAGCTCAGAGAAGTGTTGATTTGCCCACGCCAGCTTTTATGTTTGAAAAAATAATTTTTTTTCAAAACCAGCAGGAGAACCTTTTCACACAAAGTCGAATATCTTTTGATGTTGTAGATAACTATGAAACTGCGGGCCTGATTGCTGGCCGGATGGATGATATAGGTTGTTACAGTGGCGGTGTCGTTGTTGCCAGCGGCATGGATTTCCCCGATGCCTTAGCAGCTTCTGCTTATGCTGCCAGGCTGGGCTATCCTATTGTTTTAAGTGCCAAGGACAGAATCCCCGGTCCTTCCCAGGCCGCACTCACTGATCTGGCTCCGGAAGGCTTTTATGTTGTTGGGGGCAGCGGAGTAATCAGTGATGAAGTAATGGCGCAATTGTCCAATCCGGTTAGGATTTCTGGCAGCAATCGTTATGCAACAGCAACAGAGCTCGCCAGGTATTTTCAACCGGGCAGCTCCAGGTGCTATATCGCTACAGGCAGCGAGTTTGCTGATGCAATTGCCGGCGGCGTGCTGGCGGCAAAGAATGATGCCGGCCTGCTGCTGGTTTCGAAGATTGTGCCTGAGGTTGTGGAGGAGTATATCATTGAAAACAATATGCAAGACGGCACTATTTTTGGCGGCACAGGGGCTGTAAGTGAGATTGTAGAGAGTTCCATAGGAAATATCATTGAATCTTCTGCAACTGCGGTGGGAAACACTCCTGGAAATCTTCGAAATGGCGGTGTGGTTGCATATTATGACGGCTGGGTCTTTTATTCTGCAAGGGAAGCTGGCATTTTCCGCATGCGGAATAACGGGGACGACCACGAAAAGATATCTGACGACGAAGCTGGTTATCTAAACGTTTCAGACGGGTGGGTTTATTATGTCAATCGGGATGACAATGACAGGATTTACAGGATGCATCTCAATGGCAATAACAGGAGACCCATCACTGACGAGATGAGCTCTTGCCTGGCCACTTCAAATGGCTGGATATGGCACATTACTGATGACATGGAAGCAGAAACCAGCAGTGTATGCCGCATACGTCCTGATGGAAGCGGGCGGGAAGTCTTGGCAGTTTCAAACCCTTGGGACGACTCCTCACTTTACACGCATTTCTTTGAAGACATCCAAATAGTAGATTGCTGGGTATACTATCTGTCCGCAGAATCCCAATTTGGTATCTTCTATGACCTGTATCGGCTGGATCTGGATACAGGCAAAAAGGATACAACTTTCTTCTATAATTTCATAGATTTGGAGATTTTCAACACATACCTGGTCGCTGGCAATACCCTATGGTATAGTGATGAGGATGGCAACCCCATAGAGGACGCATTCGTCGGTGTTAACCAAGAAGGTTATGAGAACTATGGTTATACTGACAGTTCAGGCAGCTTGACGCTGTATTTATCTGAAGGGGAATTTGAATTTACATCCCGGGCCCTTGGTTATTATGATAGCCGGGGAGTGTTTTCTGTTTCCTCTGATACTGAGCTGAACATTGTCCTGGTAATCCCCAGTCAGCTATATGAAGTCACCTTTTTTTTGCAGGAGTAGATTAGCTGGACAGAGAATAAATTGCTTTAGATAGAAATTCTCTGGCATGCCCGGGCAAAATAAGAAGTAAATGGGTAAGGGGTGTTGTCATGAAAGGGGTAATTCTTGAGACCGCTGGCTGCAAAGACTTTTTCCGGGAGGAGGATATCCTTGCACTGCAGCCTGACGTTACTGCCGCTCACGCTATGCTGGCAGCCAAACAAGGGCCAGGGTCGGAGTACTTGGGCTGGCTGGATTTGCCGGACGCTGCTATGGCTCAATTGCCGGAGATAAGAAAAGTGGCGGAAGGAATACAGGCCACATCTGACGCCTTGGTGGTGATTGGCATCGGCGGCTCCTACCTGGGATCCAGGGCTGGCATCGAAGCTTTGGCACACAGTTTCAGCAATTTCCAGGGGAATGCCGCCAAGGTCATTTTTGCCGGCCATAACCTGAGCAGCTCTTACCATGCTGATCTTCTGGACGTTTTGCAGGACATGGATTTCAGCATCAACATAATCTCCAAATCCGGGAAAACAACTGAACCGGCTATTGCCTTCCGGATAATCAGGGATTTACTGGAACGCAAGTATGGCAGGGAAGGGGCAAGAAAGCGTATTTATGCCACTACCGATCCCCACAAGGGCGTCCTCAGGGCTTTGGCAGAGAGCGAGGAATACACTACTTTCCCCATCCCCGAGGACATTGGCGGCAGGTATTCTGTTCTCACTGCCGTCGGGCTGTTGCCGATGGCAGTGGCGGGCTTGGATATTGAAGCTTTGTTGGCGGGTGCCATCCAGGCCCAGGGGGATTTGCAAAATCCTGATCTGTCGGTAAACAGCTGTTATCGGTACGCTGCTGCCCGCAATATCCTCTACAGGCAGGGCAAGGCTGTGGAGCTCTTGGTGTGCTACCAGCCTGAGCTGCAATATTTCTGTGAATGGTGGAAGCAGCTGTTTGGAGAAAGCGAGGGCAAGGAGGGCAAGGGATTATTCCCGGCAGCAGCTGTCTTTTCTACTGACCTGCATTCCCTGGGACAGTTTATCCAGGAGGGGGCAAAGCTGTTGTTTGAGACAGTGATAAAGGTAATAAAACCTCGCCGGGATTTGCTCATTCCTCATGAGCTTGAGGATGCGGACCAACTGAACTATCTGGCAGGTAAGGGCATGGACTTTGTCAATGACTGCGCCTTCAGGGGGACCCTCAAGGCCCATACGAAAGAAGGGAAGGTGCCCAACCTGGTGCTGACCATGGACAGCCTGGATGCATGGAACTTAGGTTACCTGTTCTACTTTATGGAGAAGGCCTGCGCTGTCAGTGGCACTCTCCTTGGCGTCAACCCCTACGATCAGCCGGGGGTGGAAGCATACAAAAAGAATATGTCAATCCTGCTAAAGGGCTCTGCCCCGCCTGCAGGAAAAGATTTATGAATTATTGAGGCCCCTGCTGCGGCAGGGGCCTCAATTTTGCTTACTTTAGATTATCTTTAAGCCATTGCTCTAATTTCGCAGAAACAGCACCAGAACCGCCAAAGATGCTGGCGAATCCAATATTCTTGGACTGTAGGAAATCTTGCACAGCCTGGTTAGGTGCGGGAAGATCTCCCCGCACCAGCAAGACCCCGGAATTGTATTTGGCTGCCAGCACTCCGCCTGCAATGGCATCGGGAAAGTCTGTGCCAGTGGCAATGAAAACTCGAGAGGTTTCAGCCGGCAGGAAACGTTCTGCCAGGGCAATGGCGGTATTGTAACGGTTGCTGCCTGAGATGCGCTGAGAACCCGGCAGCTGGTTGAAGACTGTATCGCTAATTACGCCGCTGCCGCCAATAACGACTGTCTTGGAAATCCACAGTTCAGTAAAGGCTTGTGTTGTAGGAGCGGGGATGCTGTTGGTTTTTACAAGAAGTATTGGGCAGCCTGACATAGCAGCATAAGCGCTGGAGGAAAGGGCGTCGGCGAAATCAGTGCCAACAGCGATATAGGCTGTGTTAAAGGAGCCGCCCTGGGCCATTTTCCGGGCAATCGCTGCGGCTGTGTCGTAACGCCCGCTGCCCGATATACGTTCGACCGTGAGACCCATGACAATTAGCTCCTGGGCAACTGCGTCGGAGACGGCACCGGTGCCCCCCAGGATAATTACCTTGCTTGCCCCCAGGCGAAGGATTTCCGCCTTGGTCGCAGGGGTTAACAAGTTCGTACGGGTGAGGAGGATGGGGGCGTCCAGCTGGTAGGCCAGGGGTACACCGGCCAGGGCGTCGGCATATTCATCACCCCGGGCCAGTACCACTGTATCCGCGCCTTGGAGCCAGCCTTGCTGGCTGATTTCGATGGCAGTGCCATAGCGGTTTGAACCGGCTATGCGATCGGCGCCAGCGGGTTCGAAGTTGGCCGTCAGGGTGCGGTTGGCAGTGGCAGTAAAGGTGTATTTAGCTTCCCTGCTGACTTCGCTGCCAGATTCGGTCCAGTTGACAAAGCGATAACCCTGGTTGGGTGTGGCTGTTAAGGTAACGCTGGAGCCGTGAGTGTAGGTTCCCGCACCGGTAACAGAACCGCCTGCGGAGGGGTTGACGGTTACAGAGATGGCATACTGCTCGGGAGAAAATACAGCAATTAGGTTGAGGTTATCTTGTACGGTAAACTCGAGTTTGTTGTCGGTGGATATGACAATTTTGCCTTCCCGCCAGTGGAGGAAATCATAGCCGGATGCAGGTTCAGCGAACAGGGTAGCGGTATCGCCGTAATAATAAGTTCCTGCGCCGGTGACAGTGCCGGTGTTTTCGGGATAGACAGCAACATCAACCAGGAATTGCTTGCGGGTATAACTGCGGCTGACTTCGATGTCATCCAGAAAATCTAAATACACATTGGTTTTTCCGGGGATATTCCAGCCGTGAATCTCAGTGAATGAAACGAGGTAGCGACCGGGAGCCACATAACGCTTGGTGCCGCTGTCAATCCAGGTGCGGCCGCCGTCAATGCTCCATTGGGCCCCGTCAGCAACAGCATCCGAAGGCTGAATGACCATGGTCAGACTGGCCTCAAGGGACGACAACAGGGGGTATTGATTGGAGTAAAAAGTCCATTTGGTGTCAGACCATCCCACATAGATATCTGAGGAAGGACCAGAATACATTTCCGCAGTGGTCTTGGGAATACCCTTGCCCGCATCATCTGACTGGCCAGATGTCTCAGTGTTGTAGTAGCTGGCGGTTACCGAGCTGCTGATGGCTTCACCAACCAAGCCTCCGCAGTCATTTGTCTGGTCCACTCGCCCGGTGGAAAAACAGTTGGTGATGTTCGCCTGCAAACTGCCAACAAGCCCGCCACAGCCATATTCAGTTGCGGTTACATTACCTGTGGCAAAGCAGTCGGTTATATCTTTAGAAGTATAGCCAACCAGGCCCCCTGCCCAGCTGGCGGCGGATACATTCCCCTGAGCAAAGCAGGAGTGTAAAGTACCCGCGATAAGGTAACCCACCAGGCCGCCGGCAGCATGTTCAGCTGCACTTACGTCTCCCAGGGCGTAGGAATATGCAATCCATGGTTCAGAGGTGTCTGCGGTTCCCACTAACCCGCCTACATAGTTATTGCCACTGACCTGGACATCGGCGGAACAGTACCTGATGGTTCCGCCGTTTCTGCCAGCCAGGCCGCCAGCACCAGGGCCATCACAGTTGACAGAACCTCCTCTGGCATGGCAATTGATAATGGTACCCAGGTTGTTAGCCACAAGAGTGCCGGCTGTAAACCAAACATCGATGTTAAAGTTCACTAGCCGGAGGTTGCTAATAACGCCAGTTTCGCCAATGTAGTTAAACAGGCCACAATTGACTGCATCAGGGTCCAATATGGTCAGATTGGAAATAGTGTAACCACTTCCGTCATAACTGCCTGAGAAGGCACCAATGGAGGGGCAGAGGGGCATCCAATTCCCCCAATCTGCCAGGTCAATGTTGGCAATCTGACGAAAGTGAGCTTCGGGGTAATACCTGATGGCGTCGAGATGTTCCGGGGTTGCGATAAGATACGGGTCGGACTCTGTCCCCGATCCTCCGCCAAAGGGTCCATTAGCGGCAGCAGAATGAGTCGCAATAAAAGAGAAGCAGGGCAGCAACATGCCGATAATTGCAAGACATAGGGAGAAACGTTTTATCCATTTCAACTTCACTTCGATCTCTCCTTTTTATGTTAGTTGATGGTACTAATAAGATACGGGTCTGTCCTTGGAAAGTCTATAATAATCTTGCTGTTTATGCTGGAGGAAAAGCAATATAATATAAGCGCTGTGGGGTGCCTTAACGGCACTGATCGGAATGAGGCACGTTTGGTAATCTCAAGGCTCTCCCCTCCAATCGGAGGAGGGGAGTTTTTTGACGAAAGAAGCATTTTCAAGGAAAAACAGGTATCCCCAGGTTTTTATAATTAAAATTCGCTGGGTTTAGGTTGTTTAGGCGCTAAAGCAGGCCAGGCAGGCCCCTTTCTGGTTTTCCGGAAAGGGGCCTTGTGTCGAAGGAAGGCGAAATAAGTATGAATAAGTAGAAAAAAATCATACGATTATATACTTTTTTAGCAGGAATGCTCTCTTTAACAACGAATATTAATAACCGGCAAAGAGGAGAGTGTCTGCATGCAAAAAGGGGGTGTTAGTGCAAAAAGGATCTGTCTGTCGGAAACAAAATAAAATCAGGAGAGGAGAAAAAATGTCCAGATTAAAAGTATTGCGGATTACATTGGTGTTGTTGATGGTCTTGACAATGGCTCTCCCTGCGGGGGTGACCTTTGCCCGGCAGCCTCAGGCCAAGGATGTTTCCTTGCGGCTGGATGCAGAAGAGATTCAGCAGGCGAAGCTTCCCGATGATTTGCTTGCGGCCTTTGCTGAAGATGAGTATGTCCATGTCTTGATTAAGTTCAAAGAGCAGGTGGACACTCAGCAAGTGGCAGATGCCGCTGTTGAAAAGATGCCTGCAACAGCTTCTGCGTATCAGAAGAAAATGGCTGCCAGGTATGCAGTCTTTAACGCCCTGAGGGAAACAGCTGCGGATACCCAGGGGCGGGTATTGGATTACTTGGATGCTGAGCAGGCTAAAGGCAATGTCAAAGAATATGACAGCTTCTATATTGTCAATATGGTTCATGCTCATACCACTGAAGCTGTTGTCAAAGAGCTGGCTTTGCGCCCCGAAGTGGAAAAAATCCTGCTTTCAAGCTGGATTCCAATGGAAAAACCAGTGCATGTGGATGCAGAGATTCAAACCGGGCCAGGGCGGCAGTGGAATCTGGATAAAATTGGCGCCTATGCCGTCTGGGATACCTATGGCTTAGACGGCACCGGGGTAGTTGTCGGCATGATTGATACCGGCACCTACTACCAGCACGAAGCCCTGGTCGAAAAGTGGCGGGGATATTCTGAGGAAGGCTTTGACCCGGTTTACAACTGGTTTGATGCCATAGCCGGCCAGGAAATGCCCTATGACGAAGTTGGCCATGGCACCCATGTAATGGGTACAATTGTTGGCGGTCATCCCGAGACCAATAACTACATTGGTGTTGCCCCCGGAGCCAAATGGATTTCCACCAAGGCTTTTGAAGCCGATGGCGGCTATGATCACTGGATACTGGCCGCGGCGGAGTATCTGCTTGCCCCCACCGATGAAGATGGAGAGCCCAATCCTGCCATGGCTCCGAATATCATCAACAACTCCTGGGGCGGCGGTCCAGGCAAAGATGAATGGTTCCGCCCCATGGTTCAGAGCTGGCGGGCATTCGGGATTGTGCCGGTATTCTCTGCTGGCAACACCACTGGCGGTTCTTCCCCAGGCTCTGTCAGCGCCCCGGCGAACTACCCGGAAAGCCTTGCTGTGGCCGCAGTTGACAGCGACGATATAAGGGCTTCTTTTTCCAACCAGGGGCCAGGACCCTATGAAGACGACTTAAAGCCCGATGTCTCTGCTCCCGGAGTGGCTATTCGCTCTTCAGTCCCTGGCAATGGTTACGAGGGAACCTGGAGCGGCACTTCCATGGCTGCACCCCATGTGTCTGGCGCTGCTGCCCTGCTTCTCCAGGCGGATGCCAGCCTGTCGGTGGATATGATTGAAGAAGCCCTCTATGAAACCACCAGGCCCTTGACCGACAGCCAGTACCCCGAAAGCCCGAACTATGGTTACGGACGGGGCTTGATCAATGTATTCGATGCAGTAACCCACATGATAAGCGGGTTTGGCACGATAACCGGGCAGGTTACTACCGAGGGCAACGATGCTGGTCCCCCGGCCGTTGAGCACACCCCTGTTGAAAGCTGCTATGCTGAAATGGACGTTCCCCTGTTGGCTCGGGCAACCGATGATATCGCTGTCTACACAACCGAGATTTGGGTAAAAGCTCCTGAAGATGAAGACTGGACTATTATCGAGATGAGCCTTACTGACGGCGACTATAAAGACGGCGAATTCACCGGCATTATCCCCTGGATGTATGCAGTTGAGCCTGGCTTTACGTACAAAATTGTTGTCAGCGACTGGATCGGCAATACAGTTGAAACCCCTGAATATGACGTGCCGGTAGCTTTCGGAGCCGAGCCAGGGATTAAGTGGGATTTTGAAAGCTATCCCTACGGATGGTACATGGATGGCGATTGGCAGTGGGGCGAACCGGTAGTTGGCCCTGAACCCTTAACGGGCACACGCTTGGTTGGCACCAACCTGACGGGCAATTACTCAAATTACTCCGACAGTTGGTTTTTGTCGCCGCCCTTGGATCTCAGAAATGCGTCTGAGGCATCCTTCCGGTTATCCCACTGGTACGACATGGAGAACAACTATGATAGAGGTTATGTGGCGATTACCGATGATTATGGAGAGACCTGGGAGACTGTGGCTCAATTCACCGGCCGCGAGCAACAATGGCATACCCTTCTGGTAGACCTCAATCCCTACTGCGGTTCGGAAGAAGCGGTTTACGTGCTCTTTAATTTCACCTCCGATGTATCGGTGAACTATCCCGGATGGTACATCGACGCCATTGACTATGTAGGTGTTGACACCGAGGCCCCCGGAGTGCCGCAAAACCTCCAGGCAACTGCGACAGTTTCTGGTGTGCGCCTGGAATGGGAGGCCGTCACCGATATCGATGTGGCTGGGTATGTTGTATACCGTTCCGAAACCTCAGGCGGTCCCTATGTGCAAATCGGTGAAGTACCCACCCCATTATTTGTGGACAAAAGCTATGTCGGCGGCACAGAGTACTTCTACGTAGTGACTGCAATTGATTTCTCCTCTAACGAGAGCCCATACTCCAACGAGGCTTCAGTAATTGCTCCGCATATTGACGTGGTGTATTTCTCCGACTTTGAAGCAGATGATGGCGGATTTGTAAGCGGTGGAGATAATGATTCCTGGGAGTGGGGAATTCCCGCCAGCGGTCCTAACAGCGCATATTCCGGCACTTCAGTCTGGGCCACTAACCTGACCGGCAACTATGCTACCAGTTCCAATTGCTGGCTTGAGTCTCCAGAAATTGACTTGTCCGGTTACCAATCGGCAGTACTGGAGTTTGCGCGCTGGTTCTACATTGAAAACAGTTGGGATAATGCCTATGTTGAAGTGTCCAGTGATGGGGGATCAACCTGGGATACCCTTGCTCAATATACAGGCACAGGAACCAGTTGGGCAGTGGAAAATATTCCCCTGACAGAATACGTCGGCGGGACTATCTCTGTCCGCTTTAGAATGGAGTCCGACTATTCCGTAGTATATCCTGGCTTGTATATCGATGACTTTGCCGTTTTGGCTGCGGTAGATGCGGACACTGTTAGCGTGCCGAAGGAGTCTATTTCAGTCAATGATCCCTCCGTCCCGCACCAATTCGGGAAAATTCGCAAGGGTCTCAGTCTCCACGCAATCTACAGCAATGAGGAAATCCGGCCTCAAAACACTGGTATTCCCGTAGATGCTGTGGTGACTGTAGTTGAGACCAACCGCAGCACGCGCACAGACCAGGGAGGCAGGTACCGCATGATTCACTCTGTTGTTCCTGAGGGCGAAACCTGGACTTTGCGCTTTGAAGCCTATGGCTACTATACCGAAGAAGTGCCCTTTACGCTGGAGAAGGACCAGGTGCTGGAGAAGGATGTATTCCTCGAGCCTATTCCCAGAGGCAATATCGAGGGAACGATTGTATCCAGCCGCACAGGCGAACCCATTGCTGGTGCCAGAGCGGTGTTGCTGGAAGATGACCGCGTGCCAAGCGTCCTCAGCGATGAGGAAGGAAAATTCTCTCTGGACAATGTTCTTGAAGGCAACTATACTCTGCGGGTTTCAGCAGAGGGCTTCATCCTCATGGAGCTGCCTGTTGAAGTTGTCGGCGGCGAAACTGCCAATGTGCTGGTTGAGTTGGAGCCCTTCATCGGCTATGAAGATGAGATTGCCTATGATGACGGCGAAGCAGAAAATGCAAGGGCCTTCTATGACGGTGGCAATGGCTGGGGTGTAAGGTTTACCCCGGATGGTTTGGCTCAGATTGCTGGCGCCAGCGTTTATATTTGGGGCACCGATTGGCCTTCACCCGGAGACAACAAAGTATCTGTGGCGGTCTTTGACAGTCTGCCCAACGGCGAACCGGGAGAGATGGTGATTGAGCCCTTTGTGGTGGAGGGTAACCGGGGAGCCTGGAACTACATTGACCTGTCCAGCTTTGGCTTTGTCACCGACAGAGATTTCTATATCATCAGTGTCCAGGTGGGCAATTACCCCGATTGTGCTGGCCTGGGCTTTGATGAAAGCTCTTCCGAAGGCCGCACCTACGAATGGTTCGCGGGCGAGTTCTCCCTGGTGGCACCGGATTACGGCAATGCCATGGTCAGGGCCCATGTTAAATATGAGCTCGATCCTCCTGCTCTTCTTGCTCCTGCTGATGGCACCCATACCAATGCCGACAGCATAACGGTAACGGGATTTGTCAACACAGACTCTCTGGTCAGGCTCTATGTCAACGGAACTGAAGCCGCTGCAATGGAAGTTGCAAGAGGTGAATTCCAGGCCGACATTGACCTGGTAGAGGGTGAAAACCTGATTACAGCCACTGCAGAAATTGAGGCCGGCGCCACCGATCCTTCTGAGCCTTTGTTGGTCATCAAGGACACTGTGGCACCGGTGGTGGAAATTACATCTCCCGTTGACAATTTGGTTACCAATAAAGAAGTGGTAACTGTCGAGGGTTCTGTCAGGGACGATTACCTGGCCACGGTGCGGGTCAATGGCGAAGCAATTGAGTTTGCCCCTGACGGTACATTCAGCACCAGGATAATCGTCGAAGAAGGTGCCAACCTCATTACCGTTGAGGCAGTGGACTTTGCTGGAAATCCCGCCGCAGAAACAGTTACAGTATATGTTGACCTCATTGAACCCGAGCTTTACGAAATGGAGCCTGCCGTAGACAAAACTGTTTTCCCCGGTGAGATATTGGAATTCTCCTTCGTCAGCGATTCTGTTGGCGGCAGCGCCACCTTTGTCGTTGTCCTTCCCGGCCAGAAAGTACTGAATTCTCACCGGCATGAGATGTGGGAAGTGGCTGACGGTGTATATCTGGGAACCTGGGAGGTGCCCTGGGATGCCAGATTTACCGGCGCAGTCGTTGAATTCGAGCTGGTGGATGCGGCCGGCAATCGCACAGCGGCCGTCGCCCCCGGCAAGTTGTCTACAGCCTGGGTGGGCTGCCAGCGCCTGGCCGGTGACAACCGGTATGCTACTGCCGTAGAAATTAGTAAAGCCGGCTGGAATACTTCAGAATATGTTGTGCTGGCTACAGGCACGAATTTTGCCGATGCTCTGGCGGGTGCGCCCCTGGCCTATGCTCTGAATGCTCCCATCCTGCTGACAGCCCCGACAAGTCTGCCTGCAGTTACTGCTGAGGAAATCCAACGCCTGGATGCTGACAAGGTCATCATCTTGGGAGGAATCGGAGCCATCAGTGAGCAGGTCGAAGATGAGCTGGTTGCTATGGATCTGGTAGTTGAGCGCATTTATGGCGCAAACAGATTTGAGACAGCAAAGCTCATTGCCGCAGAAGTTGCCCCTGAAGGCGCAGCGAAGGCTGTCCTGGTCAATGGCATCGATTTCCCCGATGCCCTGTCTGCAGCCCCCTATGCTGCCCGCCAAGGAATGCCGATTCTCCTGACTCGCGCCGAAAGCATGCCGGTTTCAACAGCCCAAGCCCTGGAGGAGCTGGGTGTCAATGAGACCATTGTCATCGGCGGCAGCGGCGTCATCAGCGATGAAATTATTGCCGATGTTCCTGGAGCCATCAGGGTCTGGGGAAGCAACCGCTATGCCACCAGCGTGGCCGTCGCTGAATATTTCGAGCCCGACACTGCTCACATATATGTGGCCACTGGTCTGGAATTTGCCGACGCGCTCACCGGTGCAGTGTTGGCTGCTAAGAACAACAGCGGCATCCTCCTGGCAGGCGACACCCTGCCTGAGGAAATGGTTTCATTTATCACCGAGAACAGGGTGGTGCAGGTAACGGTCTTTGGCGGTGAGGGGGCAGTAAGTCCCGCACTGGTAACATTGATAGAGGCGCTGCTCAGGTAACTAAAAGGCTCCCCCCCTCCAATTTGAGGCGGGGGAGCTTTGTTGTGCAGGAGTATTATCCCCGAATAGAGAATATGCAGATAAGGGATATCCCGCATCGGCGCTGATGCAGTACTGAGGAAAGGTTGACAGTATGAAGAGGACAGCCATAATAATACTCGACGGCATAGGTTCCATTATACTGTTGGGGCCATGGGGAAGGTATCAGGCAGCTAAGCTGTTGCCCCCGGCTGAGTCGCGCAAGTTAGATGTATCATCTGTTAAGAGAGCCGTTATTTTTGCCCCCCATCCAGACGATGAGGTGTATGGTGCAGGTTTGTTGTTGAATAGTCTTGTGGCTATAGGAGCTGCTGTTACAATCGTGTATGCTACAGGCGGACAGAAATACCGAACTGCTGTTGGCGGAGACAGGGTTGAGGAAGCTAAAGCCTTTGCAAATCACATTAAGGCAGAGGCCTGTTTTCTGGGTTTTGGCGACGGGGAGCTCGCTCAGAGTGAGGATATGCTGACCAAAGCTGTACAGGATTTCCTCAGGGGAGCTGAGCTTGTTGTGGTGCCGGCGTACAGTGATTACCACCCCGATCACAGGGCGTTGTCAAGGGCTGTCCTTAGAGCATTGCCCCCTACAGGCAGGTTAAGGGTGCTGATGTACTGTACAAGTACACCTTTGTGGCCTGAGCATAAAATTGTTTACTTACAGGACAGCTTCACAGCTATGAACAAGTTCTTTGCATTTTACCGCTCCAGCACCTCGCCAAGGAGCATCAATCCATTTAAGATAACGCGCATTTTTCATGCTGGCAGATATCTTGGGGAAAGAGTATTCTGGGAGCCCTATTGGGAGTTAGAGGGTATAGCAAATGCAAGACAAAAAGCTGAGAGAGCATTGCCATCGAATTTTCCGGTATTGCATAAACCCATGCGCTGGCGGAAATTCATCAAGGAGCTGCGTTCTTATAAAAAAAATTATAATGAGAAGGTGTAAATATGTCGGTGGAAATTACTAAGCTAAACCAAGCTGATATCGGGCATTTCAGGCAACTTTTCCAAGCAGTTTTCGGCAGAGAGATGGATGCCCAAATGTTTCAGTGGAAGTATATTGACAATCCCTGCCAGACAGATAAGGAAAGCTACAATATCATTGTGGCGAAGGATGGAGATCGCCTGGTGGGTGCCAGGCCAGCTTTAGTAATGAACATATTCTATAAAGGAAAGCTGTACCAGGCTGCTCAGCCCTGTGATACTATGTTGCTTCCTGATTATCGGGGAAAAAGATTGTTTTCCGGAATGATAGAGTACGCTCTGAAATATCTCAGGGAACAAGGAATGGAATATTTTTTTAACTTTCCAAACACAAACTCCTATCCAGGCAATATTCGCAATGGATGGTCAAGTAATGGTGCTGTTATGGCGGGAATAAAAGTCTTTTCCCTAAAAAGTACAGTTGTATCTAGGCTCGGGAGGGGGAGATTTGTATATTCTTACACACCGGACAGCTCTCCGGCCAAGGATTTTGATCTTTCAGTTTCGGCACCGCCTGGGGCGGAAGAATTGTTTCAGGACACCTTTAAAGACAGCAACTGCATTGCCCAGTATCGCAGCGAGCAATGGCTGAATTGGCGGTTTCAGCAGAACCCTAATAATAAAATATACCGTTTTCTGGCAATGAAGTCCTCTGATCAATTAGTTGGGTATGCAGTTTTGGCTCTAACTGCTTCCGGAGGGGGCGAAATTGTAGATTATTTAGTGCGGGGGCATGACCCGGAGCTCTTTTCTAAGCTGCTAAAGGGCTGTATACAATGGTTTCGATCCCAGAAGGTCAGGCAGATAAAGACATGGTATGCCCATCCACTGCACCGGAGAATACTAAATTCCCACCTTTTTATTCCGAGAAAGCTGAAAATATATCATGTTTACAGGGGCTTTGAAGACACAGACGCCCTTTGGTATATCAATATGGGAGATACTGATACACAGTAAGCTCGATAATTCTTTTCTCCCTAACCCTGGGTCATTTAAAGAAGGGGACGGGGTTTTTGCTCTGAGTGAACCTCCATGATACAATATACAAGGGAGTGTTGTTAATGCGTTTAACCCAAAGAGAAGTTGAGGCAATAAAAGAGGTAATTGGGGCCCGAGACGACAAAGCCCGGGTTTATCTCTTTGGCTCCCGGGTTAATGATGAACTTACAGGCGGCGACATTGACCTCTTGGTTATCAGCCAGGTGCTGACCCGGGATGATATATGGAAGTTAAAGTACGCCCTTTGGGAGCGCATTGGCGAACAAAGAATAGATATTATCGTGGCAAAGGATTCTTCCCACCCCATTGTCAGCATTGCATTAAAGGAGGGTGTGCTGCTGTGAGCAAATATCTGCAGGAATTGCTGGAGATGGAGCTGAAACAGCTCCGGGAAGCAGGGGAGATATTGGAGTACTCCTATAATGTATGCAGTAAGATTGGCCTCAAGGAGGGCTATACTTATGAGGAGCTGGACAAATTTGAGGCCCTGACCGGCCGTTTTGCCAGGACCAGCGATATCCTCATTCAAAAGATCTTCCGCACCCTGGACAATATGGAGTTGGAGATGCCTGGCACTGCCATTGACAGGATTAACAGGGCGGAACGGCGAGGCCTTATTTCGGCAGAGACCTTTAAGGAAATCCGTTATTTGCGCAACGACATTGCCCATGAATATGTTTTGGATACCGTGGATGAAATCTATAGGAAGACTTTGGAGCTGACTCCATACCTTCTGGAAACAGTGAAAAAGGTACTGCGCCTTTATTCTGATAACGGGCGGTAAAAATAAGAGGGTGCCGGGCAAATAACCCAGCACCCTCTTTTGTCCCAGGAGGGAGCTACCAGCCTTCCCCTTCTTTATGGCTTCCCAGGAGTGTGCCGGCGAAAAAGGCAATTACCGGCAGGGCAACAAACAGCACTTTGGCTGTAGTACCCATTCCCTTTCTGCCGAGGGGCATCATCCCTTTGAGATTTGGTATCTTCAAATTTAATCCCTCCTCTGGTTAGTATTAGACTCATTACCTGACATGATACTTGGAAATCCGTGCACAATTTATTGGGCCAATGTTATCTTTAGGCGAGAACTCTTGCATTCAGGCAGAGGTATGGGGTAGAATAAGGGCAAGTTAATATTTTTCCATGAAGGGGAAGAGTAACAAGATACTCCTGTGCAGAGAGCTGGCGGCAGGTGAAAGCCAGTCGGGGGATTTTGTGAATTCCGCCCTGGAGGAGTCCGGCGATGAGTCGGACCCGGGCGCAGGGTTAAGGCGCGAATAAGAGAACCGATTTGCGGTTAATTTGGGTGGTACCGCGGGCATTGAGCTCGTCCCTTACGGGGGCGGGCTTTTAATTTTATGGAGGTGTTATTATGCTGGATATCAAGTTTATTGTAGACAATCCCGATGTCGTCAAAAAGGCTGCCAGGGACAAGAATATGGAGGTGGACGTTGACAGGCTACTGGCCGTCTACCAGGAGGTAAAAGCTCTCACTTCCCAGGCCGACACTTTGCGGGGAGAGCGCAACAGCCTTTCCCGGGAAATACCCAAGCTAAATGGGGAAGCAAAACAAGAGGGGATTCTCCGGGTTCGGGATTTAAAAGATAAAATCAATGAAATCGAAGGCCGGCTGGCAGCGGTGAAGGAAGAATTTGATGAATTGATGCTGCTGGTTCCCAGTGTTCCCTTGCCGGAAGTGCCCGTGGGCAAAGATGAAGCCGATAATGTGGAACTGCGCCGGGTTGGAGATGTCCCGAAGTTTTCTTTCCCCTTTAAAGACCATCTGGAGTTGGCCGAAGCTCTGGATATAGTCGATGTCCCCCGGGCAGTAGAAATAGCCGGCAGCCGTTCTTATATCCTGAAAAATTCCGGGGCGCTGCTGGAGATGGCTGTTACCCGGTTTGTCATCGACAAGCTCATGGCCAGGGGATATACCCTGCTGACTGTGCCGGTGCTGGTCCGGGAACGGGCGATGATGGGGACGGGCTACTTTCCCCTGGGCCGTGACCAGGCCTACGCCGTTCCCGAGGATGAGCTGTACCTGGTGGGGACTTCCGAGGTAGCCATGGTATCTTTTCACATGGATGAAATCTTATCCTACCGGGATCTGCCTTTGCGCTACACTGCCCTTTCTACCTGCTTCCGGCGGGAGGCAGGCACCTATGGAAAGGACACCCGTGGTCTCTATCGGGTGCACCAGTTTCAGAAAGTAGAACAGGTAATCTTTTGCCCTGCCGATGCTGAAATTGCCGCTGCCCTCCATGAGGAACTGCTTGCCAATGTGGAAGAAATCCTGCAGGAGCTGGAACTCCCTTACAGGGTAGCCCTTGCCTGCACCGGCGAGATCGGCGCGGGACAGGTTCTTAAGCATGAAGTGGAGACCTGGATGCCCAGTCGTGGAGCCTATTGCGAGACCCATTCCTGTTCGACTTTGAACGATTATCAGAGCAGAAGGCTCAACATTAAATACAGGGACAGCGACGGCAAGTCTAAGTTCTGCTATACTTTGAACAATACCGGCATTGCCTCTCCACGCATCCTCATCCCCCTGCTGGAGAACCATCAGCAGGAAGATGGCAGTGTCAACATTCCCAAAGTCCTGTGGCCCTATATGAACGGCATGAAGAAGCTGACGCCGCAACCATAGTGCGTAAGGCAGTAAGGGGCTTGCCCAGGGCATACAAAAAGCGGGGTTTTGCCCCGCTTGTGCTTTTTCCTGGTAACAGGAGAGAGTGACAAGCCTGTCCGGGATGGGATAATATTTCTTTTAGATTCAGGCCTTACAATCATTGACAAAAGGATGATGAATGTGGATGTATTAATCAGTGGTATCGCATCTATTACCTGGCAGCAGGGAATCATGATGGTGCTGGGAGGGCTGCTCATCTACCTGGCAATAAAGAAGGATATGGAACCCTCACTATTGCTGCCGATGGGCTTCGGAGCTATTCTGGTTAACCTGCCCCTCTCCGGCGTGCTCAATCAGGTGATGCCTGGAATTGGGGAGACCACCGGTATTATTTCCTGGATGTATGAAATCGGAATTGAAGCCGCTGAAGCACTGCCTCTCTTCCTCTTTATCGGTATTGGCGCGATGATTGATTTTGGCCCCTTGCTGTCTAATCCCCGGATGTTGCTCTTCGGTGCGGCGGCGCAATTTGGTATCTTCCTTACTTTTTCTCTGGCTTCATTGCTGGGCTTTGAACTGAAGGATGCAGCTTCTATTGCCATTATCGGTGCCGCTGACGGGCCGACGTCAATCCTGGTGTCTAACATCTTTAAGAGCAATTATATCTCGGCTATTGCCGTGGCGGCATATTCATATATGGCCTTAGTCCCCATAATCCAGCCCTTTGCCATTAAAATGGTTACCACCAAGAAGGAAAGGGCCATGGAGATGGAGTACAATCCAAAGAGTGTCTCCCGGACAACGCGGATCTTGTTCCCGATTATCGTCACCATTGTTGCAGGTCTGGCGGCCCCAGGTTCTATATCCCTGGTTGGATTCTTGATGTTTGGTAATCTCATCCGGGAGTGCGGCAAACTGGACAGCCTGAGTAAGACAGCCCAGAACGTGCTGGCCAACCTGGTCACCCTTTTCCTGGGCATTACTATTGCCTTTAGGATGCAGGCCGCTGAGTTCCTCACTTTTGAAACCCTGCTCATTATGTTACTTGGTCTTTTTGCCTTTGTCTTTGACAGTATAAGTGGCGTCATGTTCGCTAAAATCCTCAATCTCTTCCTGAAAAACAAGATTAATCCCATGGTTGGAGCCGCCGGGATTTCCGCATTCCCTATGTCCGCCCGGGTGGTGCAGAAGATGGGCCTGGAAGCCAACGACCAGAACCATCTCTTGATGCATGCTGCAGGGGCCAATGTCGCCGGGCAGATTGCCTCTGTAGTTGCCGGTGGTGTTATCCTGAGATTGGTGCCGCTTTTATTCTAGAGAGAAGGATGGAGATAATAATATGTTTACTGACTACAGTTGGGAAATAGCCTATTCGAATTTTCTCAGTTCCCTGAAAGTAATGGGGCTGGGAATGCTCAGCATCTTCCTGGCAATCGTGATTATTTATGGCGCAGTGAGCCTGTTGGCTGTCCTTTTCAAAGAATAGTGATGTGGCACTGGGAATTCCCAGTGCCACATTTTATACTTCGCTTTTGATGTAGGCCAGGGCCAGGTTGGCTGTTGCAATGATGCTGTCTTTGTGGGTGCGCTCGAAAGAGTGGGAAGCGTCTACTCCGGGGCCGATGAGGCCTGCAACTATATCATGGCCTGCCCGCAAGGAGGCCGAGGCGTCGGAACCATAGAAGGGATAAATGTCCACCCGATAGGGAATGTTATTGTCCTTGCACAGGGCGACGAGCCTTTCCTTCAGCGACCAGCTGTAGGGGCCGGTGGAATCTTTGGCGCAGATGGAGACGCTGAATTCGTCGGATTGCTGGCCCTCGCCAGGGGCGCCCATGTCAATGCAGAGCATTTCCTTAACCCCGGCGGGGATGCCTGCACTGGCGCCATGGCCTACTTCTTCAAAGTTGCTGAAGAAAAAGTGAGTGGTGCAGGGAAGCTCCAGACTATCTTGCTGAATGGCCTTGAGCACTCCCAGAATTACAGCCACCCCCGCCTTATCGTCCAGGTGACGGGACTTGATGAAACCGGATTCAGTTGCAACGGTGCGGGGGTCAAAGGCGACGAAATCCCCCACTTCAATGCCCAGCTTGCGGGTGTCCTCATCGGAATCGACCTTTTCATCCAGCCGCACCTGCATGGTACTGGCCTTGCGTTCACTGGTGGCGGTTTCGTCGCCGTGGACATGGGCAGAAGCTTTGTTGAGCAGAAGGGTACCGGTGTATTCCTTGCCGGAAGAAGTGATGACGGTGCAGTTTTCCCCTTCGACATTGGCCCAGCCCAGGCCGCCGATATTAGTCAGCTGCAACATGCCGTTGCTCTTGATTTCTTTGACCATGGCCCCCAATGTATCAATATGGGCGCTAATCAGGCGCTGGTTTTCAGTATCCCTGCCGGGGACGGTGGCAATGATGGCGCCCTTGGTGGAAGTAACATAACTGATTCCCATTGCCTCCAGCTCCTGGCTGACATAACCATTGGCCTGATATGTATAGCCACTGGGGCTGGGGATGGTCAGGAGATCCAGCAAGGTCTCTTTTATATATGGCCAATATTTTTCCATTTGTTTTCCTCCTCAATTTTTCTGGTTCCAGTATACCAAAGGCTTATGCCGGATTCCAGGGTCATGATGCCGGTACCCGGAAGTAAGGAAGGGGACTGCCGGGAATAATTGACACCGGCAGCATCATAATATACTATTGTTATATGATAATCATTTACAAGAAGGTGTAAATAAATGGATATTAAGCAGGACTTGGCCAGGCTCAATGCCCTGGGCTACAGGGTTACCCGGCAGCGAAGGCTGGTGTTGGAGGTAATCCGCGCCAATCCTTGTTTCCAGAATGTGGATGATATCTTCACCCAGTGCAGGGGGAGGGATGAGAGCATCAGCTATCCCACTATTTATCGCACCTTGGACATGTTGGTGGAGGCGGGAATGGCGCGCAGAACCCATTTCCAGGGCAAGAATTGGTACGAAGGTGTCATGAGCAGCCACCATCATCATTTCGTCTGCACTGAATGCGGGGCCACGGTTGCCCTCGCTGTTTGTCCACTGGACTTTTTAAAAGAGGATTTGCGCGCAGCTCAGTTTGAGGTCCATGAACATCAGTTCGAGCTGCTGGGAATCTGCAAGGATTGTCAGTCCAACCAGCCAAAGGGGGGAGTGCTTCTGTGAGCCATTTACATATTAGCGATGGAATATTGCCCTGGTGGTTATGGATTGGGGGCATGGTTTGCACTGGGTTGCTGACGCTGCTGGCCCTGTTAAAGCTGCGAAAACAGCGCCGTCTCCTGTCCCAGGTGGCGATAATGGCTGCCCTGGGGCTGGCAGCAATGAATATCCCCCTGGGCTTGCCGGTGCATATAAATTTATCGGCCCTGGCGGGAATTCTTTTGGGGCCCCTCAATGGCTTCCTGGCTACCTTCATTATGCTGGTGTTTAATGCCCTTATTGGGCATGGCGGGCTGACAGTACTGGGTGTCAACGCCCTGTTAGTGGGCAGCGAAGCCTTGGTGGCAGGAGCTTTGTTCCGGGGTTTGGGCGCCGACAAGGGTCTTTTGCCGAGGGTAGCTGTATCCGTGCTCATCGCCCTTGTTGTCTCTTCCCTGTTAGTTGTGGCGGTAACCGGTGCCGCAGGGCTGGGATTAGAGGCCCTGGCTCATCAACATGAAGAGCATGGGGGTGAAGGGCATGAGACGGTATTTCTCAAGACCTTATTGCCTTTGTATGCCCCTTTGCTGGCGATATGGGTTGCAGTGGAGCTGGGGGTGTCCTTGTTGGTGACAGCATATATTAACAAAGTTCGCGGGGACGTATTTGCCGGGAGGTGATGGCAGTGGATCTGGCGACTATGGATTATCTCGCAGCCAATCACCATTGCTGGCTGCAACGGTGTTCTCCCCTGGCCAAGGTTCTCTTTGCGGCCGGGGTACTGACTTTTCTCCTGACTACAAGGTCCCAGGCCTTTCTCCTTGGTATGCTGGTCTTTATCTTGGGGCTGGCCCTGAGCAACCGCCTTCCTTGGCGGGTGCTTCTGACTCTGGCCATCATTCCCCTGTTTTTCGCCAGCGTCTTTGCTATCAGCCTCAGGGACTGGAATGTGGGCGTGCTTGTCCTGGGGAGGGCAGTTGTATCGGCTCTGACAGTGGCCATGGTCTTTATGACTACTGTTCCGGTTCGCCTCCTGGGCCTCATTTCAGTGCCGATGCCTGCTGTTTTTGGAGAGCTAATGTACTTTACTTATCGTTCATTTTTTCTGTTACTGGAGAGCCTCAAGAATACCCTGCGCGCTGTTAGATTGCGCCGGGGCAGGGAAAGAATAAGCCTGTCCCGGGTGAGGGCAATGGCCCAGGTGTACGGCATGACCCTGGTGCGGGCCTGGGACATGGCGGGCCGGCAATATGATTTGCTGAGACTGCGGGGCCTGGGACAGGGTCTGAGGATCAACCGGGACTGGCGTTTGCGCCCTTGGGATTTGACCTTATTGGCTGCGATAATCGCAATAGGAGTGGGGTGGTATTGTGCTTGAGCCTTTGGTGTCAGTCAACTGCTTGCGTCATGTCTATCCTGACCGCACCGAAGTTTCCCTCTGTGGACTGGAGATGGAAGTCAACCCGGGGGAGATAGTCGCCGTGCTGGCTGCCAATGGGGCAGGCAAGACCACATTGCTTCAGCATATTACCGGCATGCTGCGGCCGGTAGAAGGCAGCGTCCGGGTCTTTGGCCTGGATCCCTATGAGGACTTTGAGAGGGTCCGCCCTCGTTTGGGAGTGGTGTTTCAAAATCCGGCGGAACAGATTATTGGCCCCACGGTGGGGGAGGATATCGCCTTTGGCATGGGGCACCTGAAGTTAAGCCGCCAGGAGCAGGACGCTCGCGTAGAGGCAATATTGCAGCGCTTGGGAAT
>Ga0116180_1000209_pt1 | contig 56658 bp, 47 predicted proteins | sample AD_UKC073_MetaG_FD_89804 | JGI IMG/M metagenome (GOLD analysis project Ga0116180, IMG submission 89804) | Active sludge microbial communities of municipal wastewater-treating anaerobic digesters from USA - AD_UKC073_MetaG | ecosystem: Engineered > Bioreactor > Anaerobic > Digestate | place: USA... | reverse complement strand
TGGGCCTGCAGAGTGGCAGGGTATCCGGTTAAGGAGCGGGTCACCGGCATTGACCTGATGCAGCGCCTGGTTAAGCAGGCCGCCGCCTGTGGCTGGAGGGTTTACCTTTTGGGTGCGTCCCCGGGTGTGGCGGAGAAAGCAGCTGAAAAGCTCTGCTGCACCTACCCGGGCTTGCAGATAGCAGGCACGCACCATGGATATTTCCGGGATGAGGAAGCCGGCCTGGTGGCTGAATCTGTCCGGCAGGCCAGGCCGGATCTCATATTTGTGGCCCTCGGCGCGCCGCGCCAGGAATTCTGGATTGACCGTTATCTGGAATCCACAGGGGCAGCGGTGGCCATGGGGGTCGGGGGAAGTTTCGACGTTATTGCAGGTAGGGTTCGCAGAGCCCCGGCCTGGGTCCGGCGCCTGCACCTGGAGTGGCTCTCCCGCCTGTTACAGGAGCCCTCCCGCTGGAGGCGCCAGCTGGTTCTGCCCTGTTTCGCTTGTATGGTTTTAAAAAAATACAAGTTTTAAATCCCAGCAATGCCCCCTCTATTAGTTTAATGGAATTTTGCCTTTGCTCAAGAAACCGGTTGTACAGGAGAAAGCCCATGCCGAAAGTTGTCATCTCAGGTTATTACGGTTTTTATAACAGCGGTGACGAGGCGATGCTTTATGCCATGCTCCAGGCTTTAAGAAAAACTGTCCCGGACCTGGATATCACCGTACTGTCAAAGGACCCGGTCTTTACGGCACGGGAGTTTGGCGTTCATTCCATTTCCCGCTTCAACATCCGCCAGGTTTACCAGGAACTCCGTAAGGCCGACCTGCTTGTCAGCGGCGGCGGGGGGCTGCTTCAGGATGCAACCGGATCTAAAAGCATTGTTTATTACCTTGGTGTGGTAGCTATGGCCAGGTTTTTAGGGAAACCTGTTTTCTTTTATGCCCAGGGTATCGGGCCTGTGCGCACCAGGCTGGGGAGGTTCCTGATCCGGCTGGTGGCCAACCGGGTCGACATGGTCACCGTCAGAGATCCCGACTCCAGGGATGAACTGGTTTCCCTCGGTGTTAAGCGCCCGCCGGTTTACGTCACGGCAGACCCCGTGCTCGGCCTGGACCCGGCTCTCCTCGATCCCAGCAAGGGGCGGGAAATTCTGGCCTCCCTGGGGTTAAAAGGCGGTCCCGTGGCAGGGATTTCCGTGAGGCCGTGGAAAGGATTGAACGGCTATAAAAGAGTACTGGCAAGGGTGGCCGATGACCTTGTGGCAAAGGGCTGGCGGGTGCTGCTGGTGCCCATGCACAGACCAGTGGATGCTGATAGCTGCCGGGAAGTTGCTGATTTGATGAGGGAGAAGGCCTATCTTCTGAACAACTACACCGGCTTCATGGATCTGCTGTCGGTTGCGGCAAACCTTGATCTGGCCATTGGGATGCGGCTGCATTTTCTGATTTTTGGGGCCCTTTTCGGCGTGCCTTTAATTGGTATTCCCTACGACCCCAAAGTAAACCGTTTCTTGCAGTCGGTTGGACAACCCCCCGGCTTGCATGTAGAAACATTAAGTTACGAGGAATTATCCCTGCGCATTGAAGAAGTCCTGGCTGACCGGGCTGCTATTTCCGCCGGGCTCAGTGAGAAGGTGGGACGCCTGCGCGAAGAGGCGTTGAAAAATGCTGTACAGGTTGGCGAACTTTTTCGAAAATTAAACGTCTAATAAATAGTGGAATTCTATTTCTATACAACCTGTTAATCAGTTAACTGGTATTTGGTTGTTGCCCGGTAGTCTTTGCGGGCAGGTTGTTTACTTATTGAGCAGTGCCTGTACAGGAAACGCGGAAATGCTGGAAGTAAGGGGAGTTTGTACCGGGTGAACCCGCAGGTAAACGGGCCACACTGGCCGGGGCTGAAGACGGCGGATCTGTCTTTAAAGGAAACAAGCTTTTGGTGTAGAACTTTAAGGGGGAGTGTTTAATGCGCAGTAAGAAGTCTAAAGTTACCCTGCTGGTCCTTGTTGCGGCCGTGGTTTCCCTGGTTTTTTGGGGCTACTCGGCCCTGGCCGGAGCGGAGGATACACCGGGGGGTAGCGGAGATCCCCTGGTAACCCAGAGTTATGTGGACCAGTATGTTCAGTGGAAGGTTGCCGAAATGAAGGCTGGTCAGGTTCTGACGGGCCGGGCCGGTTCGGAGATACTGGTCAGGCGGGGACAGGCGGTTGTGGTTGACACCAGCGGGAATGGTATTCCAGACGTAACTGCCGGGCAGGATCTCAAAGCTGGGAGCAAGATTTCTTTAAACCACCTGTTGGTCATTCCTCGGGAAGACGGTCGCGGGATAAAAGCCCTTGATTCTGTTGTGGTTATGTACAAGGGTGGAGCGACAATTCGCTAGTTCCGATGGACATTTTTACATAGTAATTTAAAGCCGCCGCTGTTTTTCCCTGGGAGCAGTCGTATTTTCTGAGGAAATGTAAAAAAAACCGGTATCTTGCCTGATTAATAAGCTCCTATCATTTTCCTTTCCGGAATTATTGGTGGCTAAGTAGTTGACAGGTATTGTCTTAACTGGCGATACCCTCAGGTGGGGTGAATTTATTTGAGAGCTCCAAGACGAAAGCTGAAAAGAAAGGCGTCTTTCATTTTCTGTTGCCTGGTTTTACTGGCCTTGATCGCCGGCGGCTGCATGCTGGCCAAGAGTATCTTTTTCCCGGACACGATCCTAAATGCAGGGGAAGAGGAAGAGAGCCAGCCTGTTTTCAAGGATGAGCGCCTCAACGTGCTGTTGCTGGGGATTGATGCCCGGCGGGGCGAAACCATGGCCCGTACAGACACTATTATCCTCGCCAGCGTTGACCTTAAGAGCAAGCAGATGTCCTTGCTCTCCATCCCCCGGGATACCAGGGTCAACATACCAAAGCATGGCTGGGACAAGATTAACAGTGCAGCGGTTTACGGCGGGCCGCAGTTGACGATGAAAGTTGTCTCGGATTTACTGGGAATACCCGTTAAGCATTATGTCCTTACCAATTTCAGCGGCTTTAAAGAAATTGTCGATGCCCTGGGCGGGGTTACCATCGATGTGGAAAGAAATATGTATCATGAGGATATAACCGACGGGGGTATTTACCGGATTAATTTAAAAAAGGGGCTGCAGCGGCTGGATGGCGACAAGGCCCTGCAGTACGTGCGCTTCCGGGATTATGAGCTGGGGGATATCGACCGCACCAAGTACCAGCAAAAGTTCCTGGTTGCGCTGGCCAAAGAGATGCTCCAGCCCAGTACAATTCCCAAACTACCCAAACTGGTTCCGGAAATCAACCGCTATGTTGACACTAACTTGAGCATAAGTGATATGCTGACTTTGGCTTCAGCTGCCAAACAGCTGGCGGACGGCAATATTGTCTGCCAGACGTTGCCCGGCCGGCCGCTGAATATTGACGAGGGCAGTTACTGGGGTGTCGATCCGGCGGAAGCCAGGCAGATGGTGACCAACCTTTTTAACGGGGTAACCACTTCCACCGTAGTTATGAACACCCCCCTGAGCGGGCAGTATGCCCCGCCACAGAAAACTACTGCTACCACGACGGAAAGCTCCGGGGAAAAGAAAGCGACACAGTCTGACGGGGACCAGGAAAACCCGGCTACTCCCGCTAACCAGGCCGGGCAGGGCAAAACCAGCGGCTCTTCGTCCAAGGCGGGAAAGGATGATGCTGGGCAGGAAGCAAACGGTTCGGGTGGGTTGGTAACTATAAAACCTGTTGGTGGAAAAAACAAAGACGATAAAAATGACGATAAAAATGATGATAATGATGAGGAAAAACTAGATGAGGAAGACAGTAAAAGTAATGAAATAGACCAGGATGTTAAGGATGACCAAAAAAGACAGGATGATGGGGACGGTAAAAACACTGCAACCGCACCAGGGAGTAATACCGGAACGGACACTGTAACTGGAACAAAGGACCAGGAGAGGCAAGCCACTTCCCCCTCAGGTCTGGCAATAACAGAGCGAACCTATGGTTCAGCAGAGTATTAGACCGGAGTAGGAGGAGCTGCCCCTGCGTGTTCAGTTAGTGTTCAGTATCAGTACAAGGTTTGCAGGTGTAGCCGGGTGGCATGCCCGCCGAACCAATAAATTGTCCAGCAAACAAAAAGGACGTCAGGGCGACGTCCTTTATTAATGGTATTTTAGCTCTTACTAAGCAGCGAGCCTTTCAGTTTTTGGGCTGGGCAGCGGTTATTCTTTAATCCAGCGGTGGGGTTTCCTGGCCCTTCAGGTGGGGCAGGGCAGCAGTCATGCCCAGCAGGAGCCAGAAATATGTTGTCATCATGGGGACCTCGAAAATATTTTCCACCACGTTATGCAGGAGCACCCCCACCAGTCCGGCAATCATTCCCCCGGCCAGCCCTTTCAAGTAAGGGTCGGTCAGTCTCCTGTAAGTGTTCAGGGCACAGCGCACGCCGCTTATAAGAAGCCAGACCAGGGCGGCGATACCGATCAGGCCGGACTCGGCGGCTGTTTTCAGGTAAAAGTTGTCCACGTAATGGCTGCTGGGAATGTGGCGGTCTGCCACGGCACCTCCGAAACGGCCGAAACCTTCCCCTGTCAGCGGGTTATTCTTAACCTTATTGAGGGCCATGTTCCAGCGGGCCACCCGCCCGGCCCGGGTGCTGCTGACCAGGTAAGCCGGAGAAAGCATGTAGCCGATGCGGGCACCGATGGTAGGGACCAGCTTGGGGGCGATGTAGGCCGCAGCGGCCAGGCCAAGTAAAATCCGCCAGTTGTACATGAGGCCGTAAACGGTCAGGGCGCCCACCATGGCCAGCCAGGCGCCGCGGGAGAAGGTAAAGATAAGGCTCAGTACCATCGGTACCAGGCAGAGGGTGTACAGGTATTTTCGGGTCCTGCCCCGGGCGGAGAGCAGCTGGCTCACGGTAATAGGTATCAGCATAACCAGGAAGCTGCCCAGGACGTTGGGGCTGCCCACGATGGAGAAGACCCTGGTCCGGACGGTTTCCGCGCTGTCCACCCAGTTTTCCGGAATGGGTACCCCGATGATGTACTGGTAGACGCCGTGCAGTGCCACCAGCGTCCCCAGGATCACCAACCAGTTGACCAGCGCCCTGGCCTGGCCTTTATTCAGCAGGAGGTTGCTGCCGACAAAAAACCAGAGCATGTATTCTACATATACCCTCAGTCCCTCAATGGCAATGCCGAGATGGGGTGAACGGATCAGGAAAAGGAAGATCGCCACGGCCATGTAAAGGCAGATGGGGAAGTCCAGGGGCGTCAACCGGTAGGTCAGTTTCCCCCGCAGGGCCATCTGGACCGGCCAGGCCAGGAAGATAAGGACCAGCAGAAGCTCGTCCCAGTTGCCCGCCAGGAAAGCGGTTGCCGGGGAGCTACGCAGGGCGTAATCAATAACAATATAAGAAATGACCAGCCAGAGCAGCGTTTCTGCCCGGATTCCGGCCACATTGCGCAGGACCGTACTGCCAGTAAGAAAGGGATGGGGCTTCAGGTTTAAAAACAGGCTGCCGGGAATACCGCGCCGGATGGCTGCTCCCGTGCGCTCCAGCAGGCGCGCAGGGAAGCCGGCCACCGCAGTTAGCACCCTGCCCGTAAGGGAGCAGCGAACTGCCTCCTGCCGGCTGTACTGGGCAGACCCGTTGAGCCATTGGCGAAGGATGCTGTGGCGCCAGGCCAGTCCCGCCCCTTCAACGAGGCGTCCAAGCAAGCTTTCCTGCCAGAGCCGTGCTCCGTTCAAGGGAATCCTCCTTTAAAGATAATTCTTTAAGGTAATTATTTTGCGTAATTCTTCTATATTATAAAGCAAAGCTGTTTAGAAATCCACCAAATCCGACGGCTTCCCAAACTGGCTAACTGTAAAGGCCCAGCAGGTGGGAAGTCCCAAAAATTCCTTGTGCAATACCATGTAAATTGATAAAATGAGAAAGGCTAAGCCGGGGAGGGTTGACAACAGATAGCTTTTTCGCGGACAAAAATGTCCAACTGTGGCATAATGTTCCGGCGGATGCTGGAATACAAAACACAATGATACGGTAGTAAACTCCTGGTTGCAAATAGGTACCATCCGAGTAGCAAACCTGTTCTGTCTGCGGCCATGTGATTGACACGCTGCCGCTGCACATTCGGGAATGGGCGTGTCCAGCTTGTGGTACAAATCATGACCGGGACGTGAACGCCGCGATAAACCTGCTGGCCCTGGCTGGTTAGCTGGGTAGGTGTACCGCCAGTTCGGCGGGAAGTCACGCCTGTGGACATTGGAGGTTGCAGGCTCAGGCCGGTGCCGGTGGATGAAGCAGGAACTTTTCTGGTGAGATATTTGACCATAAAAAGGAGAACGGTTCTTTGTGGAACCTTTAAAGGTACTGCATATTATCGGCGGCGGCGAGTTTGGCGGCGCTGAAAGACATATTTTAAATCTATGCGGGGCCCTGGATACCAAAGCGGTGGAGATCACCGTTTGCTGTCTTTTTAATGAGCCCTTTGCGAAGATAGCTGCCAGGGCGGGGATCAGGTGTCTGGTTCTTCCGATGCGGCACAAAGCTGATTTTAGCGTAGCTGGAAAGCTGGCGGCGCTGATCCGGAACAACGGCTTTGATCTGGTCCATACCCATGGCGTCCGGGCCAACCTGCTGGGCAGGCTGTCTGACCGGCAGGCCGGCAAAAGAAAAGTGATCACTACGGTACATAGCTTTTTGGAGATGGATTACCCGGGATTCTTTTACCGCCTGGGCAACAGCCTGGTGGAAAGACTCACCCGGAGCCTGACGGACCATTTTATCACTGTTTCCAAGGGGTTGAAGGATAAGCTGGTTTCCCAGGGAGTACCTGAGGATAAGATAACAGTAATATACAACGGTATTGTCCTGGAAGAATTCAACCCTGTCCGGAATGCCGCTAATACCCGCAGAAAATATGGCCTGGACGCTTCAGCTCCCCTGGTGGGTGTCGTGGCGCGCCTGCACCCGGTCAAAGGCCACCGGTTTTTTCTGGAGGCAGCCCGGGAAGTGCTCCAGCAGCGCCCGGACGTTCGGTTCCTGGTTATCGGTGACGGGCCGCTACGCCCTTCCCTGGAGGAACTGGCCGCCCAACTGGGGATTGCCGGCCAGGTAATCTTTACCGGCTTTGTTGAGGATATACCTGCTCTCATGAGTGAACTGGATCTGCTGGTTATCTCTTCCCTGTGGGAAGGTTTCGGGCTGACGGCTGTTGAAGCCATGGCCCTTGGTGTGCCCGTGGTATCCTCGGAGGCAGGCGGCCTGCCTGAAGTAGTCCGGCACGGTGAGACCGGCTTGCTGGTACCGCCGGCCAATGTCACGGCCCTGGCCAGGGGAATTATCTGGATGCTGGACCACCCGGAGGCGGTTGCTGAAATGACCAAAAGAGCCAGCGTAGCGGTGCTGGAAAACTTTACCGCTGCTGTTATGGCGCGGCGCACGGAGGAATTATACCGCCGCCTGGCGGGGTGGCGCCGCCCATGAAGGGAGAAACCATTCTCTGCCTGGCAGCAGCCAGCTGGACAGGCATGTGGGCCAGGGCCCAGCAGTTTATGACTATTTTTGCCCGGCAGGGCAACCGGGTGCTTTACGTGGACCCGCCAATTACCTACCTCTCCCCTTTAAAAAACCCTTCCCTGCGGGGACAGGCTGCTGACCACCTGCGCCAGCTGGAGGAAAGGATCTGGGTTTACGCGCCGCCGTTATTCCTGCCCTTCGGCAATATCTACCGTTCGATCAACCGCATCAACCAGAGAATCCTTGGGGCGGGCTTGCGCAGGGTATACAGGCAGCTGGGCTGGGAACCCACCATCTGCTGGACCTACCTGCCCAATACTATTGACCTGCCAATGCAGCCGGACCTGTTCCTGGTTTACGACTGCGCCGACGAGCATACAGCCTTTCCCGGGCTGATCCGCAAGGAAACCGTGGCCCGGATGGAACAGGAGCTGTTCAGCTGCGCCGGCTTATCCCTGACCAGCGCCAGGGAGCTTTACCTGCGGAAAAAGGACCTGGCCCCGGACCTCCAGGTGGTGCTCAACGGGGCCGATGTGGAGCACTTTCGCAGGGCCCTGGACCCCGGACTGGCTGTAGCCCCTGATCTGGCCCCTTTGCCCCGGCCGGTGATCGGCTACATCGGGGCGGTAAGCCCCTGGCTGGATCAGGATTTACTGGCTGCCGCAGCCCGCGCCCACCCGGACTGGACACTGGTTTTAATAGGGCCGGTTGATACGGAAACCAGTACCCTTGCGGGATTTCCCAACATCCACCTGCTGGGACACAGGGACTACCAGCTGCTGCCCTCTTACCTGAAAGGGTTCGACGCGGCCGTAATCCCCTTCCGGGTCAACGAACTCACCCGGGGGGTCAACCCAGTTAAGCTTTACGAGTATCTTGCCGCCGGCAAGCCGGTGGTTTCTTCCGATCTTCCCGAGGTGCGGGCCTTCGGGGAGATGGTAGCCCTGGCCAGAACTCCGGAGGAATTTGTCCAAAAGCTGGAAGAGGAACTAAGGGGGGATTCGCCCGGAAAAGTTTCGGCGCGCCTGGAAATGGCTGTGCGGCACTCCTGGAAGGCCAGGGCCAGCACCGTGGAGGAACTAATCAAGGTCCGCCGGGTCCAGGTAGGCCGGAAGGATAAATAGAAAAGAAGTCCGCCAGGTGCCCGGCCAGCGGTACCAATAAAAATGCAGGCCCCTCAGCCTGCCTGTTATGATTATTCCTGCGCCATGCCTGGTGGTTCGGTATGTGGTTTATGCCTTGCTAAAATCAGTCAGGGCTATCTCTTACTCAACGACCACGTCCAGGATCATGCCCTTGAAGTCGTAAGTCAGGGATTTAATATAGTAATCTTTGCTGCTCCTGATTTCCTGGCCGCCGAGATTGATCACGCCTCCGGAGATAACTGTTTTCCCCTCCACCACAACAATTAAATCTTTTAGATAGGGGTCATAGGCCTCCACCCGCCGGCCCTGGCTGTCTGTGGTAATCATGTAAGCCGGCCTGATGTCAATCTCTTTGATAACCACATCGGTAAAACTGGAACCGGAAACCATTCTGTCACCCACCTTGATGCCTGTAAGCATCTCCGGCCGGAGCGCGGTGGCCAGCACTGTTGCCCGGACTGTCCTGACCGCATCGCTGCCCTTCTGCCCTTTTATTTTATAGGCAGCTCCCCCGATCACCAGTAGTATCGCCAAAAGCACCAGGAGATCTACGATGTTGATCAACCCAAAAAGCTTTCCTTTTTCGTCAATTACTCTCATGCCCGTCCCCCTTAGAACATCCTTATAACAATATAAATCAATTTATCCTACATTTCAACTTGAAGTTGCTGTGGCCAGGGGGGCTGGTGTAAATCCCTGCCGGGAGGATAATTTTTTCTGGGCCTGGAAATGGTTTCTTATTCTATGAATTTAAGGCTATAATATTTATGAGGAAACAGTTTCTGTTTTTAAAGTGATTTTAAGTTAAGGAGGAGCTAGGGTGTTGGATAACAATCAGATCCAGGAAATAATACCCCACCGCTACCCTTTTTTACTGGTGGACCGGATCATCTCCGTGGAGGAAGGGCGCAAAGCTGTGGGGCTTAAAAACGTCAGCGCTAACGAGCCATTTTTTCAGGGGCATTTTCCGGGCTATCCGGTTATGCCCGGGGTATTGATCATCGAAGCCATGGCCCAGGTGGGAGCAGTGGCGCTTTTAAAGATGCCGGAGTTTGCTGGGAAGATTGCCCTTTTTGCCGGGATCGACAAGGCCCGATTCCGGAGGCAGGTGTTTCCCGGTGATCAACTGCGGATTGAAGTTGAGGTTATGAAGCTGCGCGGCCGTGTCGGAAAGAGTTCCTGTACTGCTTATGTGGGTGAGGAGGTTGCTGCCGAAGCCCAGTTGATGTTTGCGATTCAAGAATAATCTAAATTAATTTGACGAAATTGCGATTTATAAGGAGTAATGTGGCGTTATTTTGCTTTGTTTGCTGTATATTTAGCCATTTAGCCTGAATCAAGCTTCTTTTGCTTATTGTAACCTTAGCCCGGACTGCGATACAATAAGCTATAGCATTTTTGTTTGTAATTGCTTATTCTGGAGGGTTGTGTGTGGAGATGCCGATTATAGCTGTAGTGCTGGCCTTCGGGTTAGCCCTGCTATTAACCCCGCTGGTCAGAAAATGGGCTTTTAAATGCGGCGCTCTGGACAAGCCCGACCAGAGAAAGTTACATCACAAGGTAATGCCCAGGCTGGGCGGTTTAGCTATTTTTATCAGTTTTCTAACAGCTGTCCTGGTTACCCAGGAAATCACCCTACAGGTAGCGGGCCTCCTCACAGGTGGCTTTTTAATCGTCCTGCTGGGTTTTCTGGACGACACCAGGGGGGTTTCGCCCAGGCTTAAGCTGGCCGGCCAGGTGGTTGCCGCCTGTGCTGTAATACCATTTGGCCTGGAAGTGAACTTTATAACGAACCCCTTATCAGAAGAACCTCTCTTACTGGGGTATTTAAGTATTCCCGTAACTGTTCTCTGGATTGTATCCGTCACCAATGCGGTTAACCTTATTGACGGGTTGGACGGGCTGGCCAGCGGAATCACCTTCATCGCCTCTCTGACCCTGGCGGCCGTAGTCTGCATTGAGATGTACCAGTCAGTTAGTTCGCCAGCCCAGTGGGAGGCTGTTGTTCTGGCCCTGATTCTGGCGGCCGCAGTACTGGGCTTTCTGCGTTACAATTTTTATCCCGCAAAGATTTTTTTGGGGGACACCGGCTCCATGTTTCTGGGGTTCAGTGTTGCCGTCCTGTCTGTTATGGGGCTGGCCAAAAGCGCTACCTTTATATCTGTGATTATACCCATTGTTATTCTGGGCATCCCCTTACTGGACACGGTCTTTGCCATTTTAAGGCGCTACCTGGGGCAAAAGCCCATCTTCCAGCCGGACCGGGAGCACCTCCATCACCGGCTAATCCAGATGGGAATGAGCCACCGCCAGGCTGTTTTGAGTATTTACGGGGTCAGCCTTGTGCTTGGCCTGAGCGCTATTGTTTTGACCCTGATGACAACCAAACAGGCTGCCATTTTCCTGGTGATTTTATCTACAATTGTCCTGGTGGCCGCAAACAAGATCGGGGTTACCCGGGCCGGCAGCCGGGCACCGTATTTAACCCAGCCCAATAAACAGCAGCGGTCCTCGCGTATGTAGGACCGCTGTTAACATGTTAGGGCATTTTGTCGTAATCCCGGAGAGGGATGGAGAAAAGAATTGAATTGGAGGTTTTTTGATGAAAAAAGTCAGAAAGGCGGTAATTCCGGCAGCAGGCCGGGGACTGCGCTTTTTGCCGGCCACCAAGGCCCAGCCCAAGGAGATGCTCCCCATTGTGGATAAGCCGGCTATTCAATACATAATTGAAGAGACCCTTGACTCGGGAATTGAGGATATTCTGATTATAACGGGGCAGAACAAGTGCTCCATTGAAAATCATTTTGACAAATCCGTGGAACTGGAAATAGTATTAAAAGAACAGGGTAAGCTAGAGTTGCTGGCAGAGGTACAGAGAATCGGCCAGCTGGCGGACCTGTATTATGTCCGCCAGAAGGAACCCCTCGGCCTCGGGCACGCCGTCTACTGTGCCAGGCAGTTCATCGGGAACGAGCCCTTTGCGGTGCTCCTGGGGGATGATCTTGTGCGGGGTACAACGCCCTGTTTAAAGCAGCTGCTGGATTTATACGAAAAGGTTCAGTCTACGGTAATCGCCGTGATGGAAGTGCCCCCGGAGCATGTCAACAGGTACGGAATCCTGGATGCGGTGGAAGAAAGCCAGGGTGTATACAGGGTTAAGGACCTGGTGGAAAAACCCCCACTGGAAAGCGCTCCCTCCCGCCTGGCGATCATGGGCCGTTACATAATAGAACCGCGCATTTTTCCCATCCTGGCCGAAACCGGACCCGGCGCCGGCGGGGAAATTCAGCTTACAGACGCCCTGCGGCAATTGTGCCGGGAGCAGGCCATATACGGCCTGGCTTTCCAGGGGAAGCGCTACGATGTGGGGGACAAGCTGGGCTACCTTCAGGCTACGGTGGAATTTGCCCTGGACCGGCTGGACCTTGCCGGGGGATTCCGGGAGTACCTGCGCTCTGTTTGCCAGGAACTTTTCAAGGGGTAGCTTTAAAGTAACTTTGCCTGAATTTAAGTGTTTTCCCTGGGGGGCGTTCCTTTGAAGGTTATGGTCACAGGGGGAGGCGGGTTTATCGGCTCCCACGTTGTAGACATGCTTGTTGCCGCAGGCTATCGCGTTTCGGTGGTGGACGACCTTTCTACGGGCCGTTTTGAAAATATCAACCCCGGTGCTAACTTTTACCGGGTGAAAATTGAAGACGATGATTTCGGCCGGGTTGTTGAGCGGGAGCGGCCGGATGTGGTAATTCACCACGCCGCCCAGGTGGATGTTGTGCGCTCCCTGCAGGAGCCCCTCCAGGATGCCAGAATAAACGTCCTTGGCGCCGTCAACCTCCTGGAGAACTGCTGGCGTTACCGGGTGGGGAAAGTTATCTATGCTTCATCGGCGGCGGTATACGGAGATCCGGTTTACCTTCCCGTGGACGAGGCCCACCCTGTGGTACCCCAGTCCCCTTACGGAGTATCCAAGTATACGGTGGAGCATTACCTGCGGGTTTATCAAGAGCTTTATGGCGTCCGCTTTACAGTCCTGCGCTACGCCAATGTTTTCGGTCCCCGCCAGAACGCCGACGGTGAGGGCGGGGTGGTGGCCATTTTTATCGATCGCCTGCTGAAGGACAAGCGGGTTAAGATCTTTGGCGACGGCCGGCAGACCAGGGATTTCGTCTACGTCGGGGACGTGGCCTGCGCCAACCTTGCTGCGCTGGAGCGGGGTGACAGCGAGGTCCTCAATATCAGTACGGGGGCCAGCCTTTCGGTAATAGACCTGTTTCAGCTTCTAAAGGGGCTGACCGGCAGCTCCCTGGAACCGGAGTACTGCCCGCCCAGACCGGGGGACATCCTGCACAGCTGCCTGGCTAACGAAAGGGCCCGGGAGGTGCTGGGGTGGAGTCCCCGTAGCACGGTAGAGGAAGGGTTGCGGCGAACCCTGGATTATTATTATAACCACAACCTGACTCTGAGGGTCTCCAATTAAAAATAATTACCGGGTGCCTTCACCCGGTAACCCGCTCCCTGGCTTTATTATCTGCACTGTTTTCCCTGTTTTTTGGGAACGGCCGCCAGCGGCCCGTGCCCTCCGGGGGAACGGGCAGGCTCTTTATTTTTTCGCAAATAATCCTCAAACATCTTTTTCCTTTGCTCCAATTTTTTTAATATGCCTGCTTTATCCATCAAGTCTCCTCCTTTTTCATCATATTCCTATTTTTGCCATTAATGGCAGGGGCTAAACGCGCTTTGTATAATTGGCGCATGTCCAGGCAAACTAAGGGCTGAACCCATGTCGGTCCGGAGCATACCCTGCGGGGGCTGGCCCATCCCTGAAACCACCTGCCTGCCCTGCTGCTGCCGGGAACCCCGGCGGTCTGACAGAGGTGAAGGTGAAGCTGCCCGGGTTCAAGATTCTGCTAATTTTTTGGCGCCATTTTAGCACTGGCCCATGCGGGCTGGCCGCCCCCTTTTTCAGAAAGAACGTTTTGCCTACATAAAAAAGGAAAAGGCTGGGGAATGATGAAATAGAATTCATTACCAGTTACCGGGAGGTTGGCAATGAAAAAAAAGATATCCTTTGGCACTGACGGCTGGCGGGGGATCCTCGCCGAAGATTTTACCTTTGACAATGTCAGGCTGGTGACCCGGGCCCTGGCCAGGTATTTACATAGCCACGGTCTGGCGAAAAGGGGGGTGGTGGTAGGTTATGACAACCGCTTTCTTTCCGAGCGTTTTGCTGAGGTGATAACCGGGGTGCTGACAGGACAAGGAATCCCCGTTTTTTTGACCGGACGACCCACCCCCACACCCGTAGTGGCTTTTGCGGTCAGGCTCCACAAGGCCGGGGGGGCGGTAATGCTGACGGCCAGCCACAATCCCCCGGAATACAACGGCTTTAAATTCATCCCCGAATATGCTGGCCCGGCCCTGCCGCACATCACTGAAGAAATCGAAAAAACAATAAAGAGCCTCCTGAAGGGGCCGGACACCCAGGAGCCTGCAGCGGGTGCACCAGCCGGGAGCCTCGTGACCACCATCGATCCATTTCCGGAGTACGCCCGCCACCTGGCAACCCTGGTAGACCTGGAGGCCATTGGCAAAGCCGGGTTGAAAGTGGCGGTGGACCCCATGTTTGGAGCCGGAAGCGGGTACCTGGAGAATTTGTTTGAGCAGGCAGGGGCTTCGGTGGAGGCCATCCACAACCACAGGGACCCTCTTTTTGGCGGCAGCCTGCCCGAACCAACTGCCAAGTCCCTGGGGGAATTGCAGGAAATGGTGGTCAAGGGCGGATTGGACCTGGGTCTGGCTATGGACGGGGACGCCGACCGCTTCGGCATCGTTGATTCCAATGGTGAATTTATCACCCCCAACCAGTACCTGCCCGTCTTGTTTTACCACCTGCTGAAGGCAAGGGGAATGCGTGGGCCTGTAGCCCGCACCGTAGCCACCACCCACCAGCTGGACATGATTGCGGACCGCTACGGGCTGGAAGTAGATGAAACTCCAGTGGGTTTTAAATATATCGGCCAGTGCCTGATGGAAAAGGGGGCCGTGCTGGGCGGGGAGGAGAGCGGCGGGCTGTCCATTAAGGGCCATATACCGGAGAAGGATGGACTCCTGGCTGGCCTCCTGGCGGCGGAACTGGTGGCCGTCTACGGTACGAGCCTGACCGAACTGCTGGACCGGGTAGGCGGGGAATTCGGGCGGGTTTATAGCCGGCGCCTGGATGTGCGCACTTCCTACGCTGAAAAAGAACGGGTCCTGGGCCTGTTGAAGGATTTTGCTCCCGGAACCCTGGGTGGGCGCAAGGTAACCGGCAGGAATACCCTGGACGGCGTCAAGTTGTTGCTGGAAGGCGGCGCCTGGGTGCTGATCCGGCCTTCGGGTACCGAGTCCCTGTTCAGGATTTACGTGGAGGCAGCCAGCCTGGAAGATGTCCAAAGTATTCAGAAGGAAGCCGTTAAGGCCCTGGGGCTGCAGCCCGGCACCGCCAAAACTTGAGGGAAAAGAGAATGAGTTTGAGCTAAAAAAAAGGAAATTGCGGTTGTTCTGTAGAAATAAAAAGATTTAAGGAAATTTTTTAGCGGTGTTGATAATTATTCATGACAACCGGCAAATTTATTTTCAAGGCGACGCTTCTGATCGCCTTTTTTAACTTGATGTCCAGGTTCCTGGGGCTGCTCCGGGACGTTGTGATTGCCCGTCAATTCGGCGCCGGTGACTTAATTGACGCCTACCAGATGGCCTTGAAAATGCCCAATATGCTTTTTGCTATCGTCAGCGGGGCCCTGGTAACGGTGGTTGTCCCGGTGTATAGCGAGTATGCCGCCAGAGGAGAAAGAAAAGAAGCCTGGAAAATATTCAACACGGTCTTGATCCTGGTCACCCTGTTTTTTCTGGCGGCGTCAATCCTGGGTATAGCCGGCGCCCCCCTCCTGATCAAGCTGGTAGCCCCCGGTTTTCAGGGGGCGATCCAGGCTTTGACGGTGGAGCTGGTCCGGATTGTGCTGCCGCTGATGATTTTTGCGGCGCTTGCTTCGCTTTTTACCAACCTTTTAAACGCCAATAATATTTTTGGCCTGCCTGCTTTCAGCACTTCGGTAAACAACATCTTCATCATTATTTCAGCCTTAACCCTCGGGAGCTGGTACGGCATTCAGGGACTGGCCCTGGGTACCGTCCTGGCCATGGCGGCCATGGCCCTTGTGCAGTTACCCATCCTGCTAAAGACCGGTTTCAGGTTCCGCCTGGCCCTTGACATCCGTCACCCGGGCGTGCATAAGGTCTACATCCTGGCCCTGCCTGCGGCCGTTGGCGTCGCTGTTAACCAGGCCAACGTCTACATCAACGGGGTGCTGGCTTCGTGGCTGCCGGAGGGCAGCATCTCCGCCCTGAGCTATGCCGACCGGCTGATCCAGTTTCCTGTGAGCCTGTTCGTCCTGGCCCTGGGCACGGCGGTTTTCCCCACCCTTTCCGGCTGGGCGGCCAGGGGTGACCGGGAAGACCTGGCCAAAATTTTGCTTGCCTCCATGAAGGTAGTCATGGCCGGGATCATTCCGGCCAGTGTGGGTCTGATGGTTTTAAGCCGGCCCATTGTAAGGCTCGTTTTTGAGCGCGGAGCCTTTGATCAAGTGGCCTCGGCCATGACCGCGGCAGCCCTTTTCTTTTATGCCGTGGGCCTGGTGGGACAGGCATCTGCCATCCTTTTAACCCGGGGTTTTTACGCTTTGCAGGACACCCGTACGCCGGTCAAGCTGGGTCTGGTCATGGTAGCCGTCAACCTGATCCTGAGCCTGTTTTTCATCCGCTATCTCCAACACGCCGGCCTGGCCCTGGCTAATTCCCTGGCTAACCTGACCTACCTGGTCCTGCTCCTGGAGTTTCTAAAAAGGAAAATACCCGGACTGCGGGAGGGCGGGCTTTTCAAATTTACTCTGATCATCCTGCTTTCCGCCGGGATCATGGCCATTGCCAGCTACGCGGTAAACGGGGCGCTGGCTGCGCGGGTCCAGGGCTTCGCCGGCCTGCTGCTCCAGGTGGGCCTGGCCATAACAGCCGGGATTCTTGTTTATGCCGGTGCTCTCCTGGCCCTGTGCGGAGAGGATGCCCGGCGTATTTTCAGGACTGCCAGGGAGGTGGCCCTGGCCCGGAGGAAACATTGAAATAATTGACAGCTGCCCCGCTTAAAGGATCAGGGAAAGCCGTCACCTTTTCCCCGGAGTGCACATAATCTGGTGAAAAGGAGGTGGCCGCCTTGCAGTTCAGGATTTCCGAGCTGGCGCAGCGGGATATCATCAATCTCGTTGACGGGGCCAGACTGGGGCCCGTAAAGGATGTATATATTGATCTGGAAAGCGGGCAGGTGCTTTCCCTGGTGCTGGCCGGGGAAAGGAAGTATTTCAAACTGTTGAACGCCGGCAGTGATTTAATTGTTCCCTGGGAAAAGGTAAGGAAAGTCGGGGTGCATACCGTCCTGGTCGAAGTGGACTAGACCAAACGGGCACCGGAGCCCGGGGTGTGTGGTGTCTGGGCATTATTTTTTTTGAACAGGGACAAACTGGAGAAGGGGGTAACCTTTCTAATCACGCGTCTTGCCGGCTTAGATTGACAATTATCGGGCTGTTTTGTTATAATAAACTGGATTCCTGGTGAATCAGGCCAGAGGAGCCTAAAGACCCCTTGAAAAACCTCTGTTTAGAGGTTTCCTTTATGTTCCTGGCTTGTACTTTCAGCAAGGAGGTTAAGATTAATGACCAGGCGGCTTTTTACATCTGAATCCGTAACCGAAGGGCACCCCGACAAGATTGCCGACCAGATCTCAGACGCAGTACTGGATGCCATTCTCGCAAAGGACCCGTTAGCACGTGTGGCCTGTGAAACCATGGTTACCACTGGCCTGGTCCTGGTGAGCGGTGAAATAACCTGCAACTGTTATGTGGATATTCCCAGTGTGGTCCGGGAAACGGTCCGTGATATCGGCTACACCCGGGCCAAGTACGGCTTTGATGGTGATACATGCGCTGTGCTTACCGCTATTGACGAGCAGTCCAGTGATATTGCCATGGGGGTGGACCGGGCTATTGAGGTCCGCGGGCTGCAGGAGATCGAGGATGAGCTTGAGGCGACGGGCGCCGGCGATCAGGGGATGATGTTCGGCTACGCCAGCAACGAAACACCGGAGTTAATGCCCCTGCCCATTTCCCTGGCCCATCGTCTGGCCAAACGCCTGGCGGATGTCCGCAAGAGCAAGGTAATCCCCTACCTCCGGCCAGACGGGAAAACGCAAGTTACGGTGGAATACGAAGAAGACCGGCCGGTCCGAGTAGACACTATCGTCGTCTCGACCCAGCACCACCCCAAAATAACCCTGGACATTATTAGAAGGGATGTTATCGACGAGGTGATTAAGCCGGTGGTCCCGCCTGAACTGCTGGACAAGGACACGCGGATCTTTGTGAATCCCACCGGCCGTTTTGTGATTGGCGGTCCCCAGGGAGACACCGGCCTGACCGGCCGTAAAATCATTGTTGATACCTACGGCGGGATGGCCCGTCACGGAGGGGGGGCTTTTTCCGGAAAGGATCCCACCAAGGTGGACCGCTCCGCCAGTTATGCCGCCCGTTATGTGGCCAAGAACATCGTGGCCGCCGGACTGGCCGACAAGTGCGAATTTCAGGTGGCCTACGCCATCGGCGTAGCCCGCCCGGTATCGCTCAGGGTGGAGACCTTCGGTACCGGTAAAGTGGACAACGGCTTCCTGGTGGAACTGGTGCGCAAGCATTTCGACCTGCGGCCGGCAGCTATCATCAGGGACCTGGATTTGCGGCGCCCAATCTACAAGCAGGTGGCTAAATACGGTCACTTTGGCAGGAGCGACCTGGACCTGCCCTGGGAGCGCACGGACAAGGCGGAAGCTTTACGGCGCGATGCCGGGCTTTAAAGGACAACAAGCTTATGATAAAAGCCGGGAAATTCTCCCGGTTTTTCTATTATAGGGAGCCATGGGGATGTCCCCTTTGAACCTTTGCTGTTTCCGGGGGATGGTTTTCTGGTACTTAGGGAATTGCGCGGGACGGCAATTTTAGAAAACCCCTTTTATGCTGTGAAGGAGATATTATATTATCCCAATCCTTTAGCCTATCCTTTTTCCCTGGTAAAAAGTTGACAGGCTCCTTATAATCTTTTAAGGTTTGCCAAAGGGTCCTTGAGCACCCCCTGGGCAGAACCCGCATAAGGTACAGTATCAGTATGTTCTGCCAGAGGGGAATGGTTTCTCATGTGTCTTCTTATTTCCTCATTGCTCCTGGTGCTGGTTGCGGGGCTTTATCACCTGTGGAAACTGGTCCAAAATGAGCAAAGTGAGCACGGTGCCGGTGCCGGCCGGGTCCGGCTGGCTTTCCTCGTGCAGGACCAGGAGCCCTGGCTGGAGGGTTTTTTCAGGAAACTTTTCCGCAAGCTGCAAAATATACCGCGGCTAGAAGTACTGGTTAGGGACAGCGGTTCCAGGGACGGTACAGTGGCATTGCTGGAAGTGATGAGCAGGTACTATCCCCTGAAGGTCCAGTCCAATGGCGCAGGGAACGGTTATCCGGCCGGGGAGACTGGTATGGCCAAAGGGGAAGCGGGTTACCTGTATATAGACTTGCGGAAACTGGAGGGAAAGGTCCTGTATAACGCCGGCTTCTTTTACCCTCTGATTCAATTTAGCGCAGGTAAATCCCAAGGTTTGTCGAAATAACCATGCGAGGTGGGATGCTTTGCGGGAAAAACAGGGAAATGCCCATATCCTCTATCTCTGGCTTGTACTGGGCCTGGCTACCTGGCAGCTAGTCCTTCTGTTTCCTGAACTGGAGCTGGACAAGGCCCGTGAGCTGCTGCTGATTATCCTCCTCGGGGTGCTGGCCGAGTGGCTGGCGGTGCCTTTTCCCCATGGGCAGCTTTCAGGCAGCTATATCCTGGTCTTGTCTGTCTTTTTAATTCATGGTCCGGCAGCGGCAGCCTGGGTTGGCTGGCTTGCCACCCTCTTGGGGCAGGGCATAGTCAACAGGGGAAATCCCCTGCGGACAACCCTTTTTAACTCTTCCCAGTATGTTCTGGCGGTGCTGGCAGCATCCCATGCCTTTTCGGCCTGCGGAGGGGAGCCAGGGCTGGTCAGTATTGGCAATGCGCTTCCCCTGGGTGCCTTTACCATAACCTATATAATTATCAATCACTTGCTGGTTCATCTTTACTTGCTTCCCAAAAGGCGCCCCTTGCCCGGGGTGACCTGGCTGGATACCCTCAAGTGGGACGGATTGACCTACCTTTATACAGTACCCCTGGGCCTGTTGGTCGCCATGGTCTACCAGTTTACCGGATTGACCGGCCTCCTGGTCCTTTTTGTCTCCGTCCTGGGGCTTCAGGTTATTCTCCGTTACTATGTCCAGCTTCAAGTAGCCAATCAGGAGTTAACTTCCTTCTATGAAGCTGCCCGCTTTTTGGAAGGCAACCCGGGGCCTGCCCAGGTTCTGGAACAGGTCTTGAAAAGCGCCAGAAAAGCCATACCCTTCCACAGCGCGGCGGGTTACCTGCAGTCCGGGGAAAGAGGGGCCTATTACCCGGTAGCGGCGGCCGGTTCTTACTCAAGCCAGATTCGTTCCACAGCGGTTTATCTGGGGGAAGGGCTCACAGGCACAGTTTTGGAGAGCGGCAAACCGGAGCTTATTGACGATTCCAGGTCAGATCCCCGGGTTAAGGGTGACATGGGCTTTACCCGGGTCATGCGCTCGCTCCTGGTTGTTCCCCTCTATGCGGGACAGGAGGCCCTGGGGCTTGTCGTTCTTGGGGACAAGCGTCCCTATGCCTTTGATGAGAAGCACCTGCATATATTAGCTATTCTGTGCGGGCAGGCGGCCATTAGCGTGGAAAACACCATCATCAAAGATAGGATGACCCGGGTCCTGGCCCGGGACCCCCTGACAGGATTGCTCCGCTTCGATGTTTTTAACGAAAAGGTGGAGAAGGCCCTGGCCAGCTCAAGGGAGGAAGGGTACCCGTCTGGCCTGGCCTTGGTTGATATTGATAATTTTAAGAGATTCAATAAAAGCTACGGGCGAAAGTCCGGGGAGCGGCTGCTGGCCGAGCTGGGCTCCTTGATTGAAAAGGAAAACCGGCGAGATGACCTGGTGGCGCGCTATGGGGGGGACGAATTTATCCTTTTTTTTCCCGGCGCCCGGGGCAACCGGTTGCACGAGCTGGCTGAAGACATCCGGTATGCGGTGCGCGACCATGCCTTCCTGAAAAAGGAGGGGCGTTCAGCCCGGATAACCGTCAGTATCGGTATTGCTGAGTTTCCGCAGGACGCCGGTGATGCCGAAGGCCTGTTCAAAGCCGCCCAGCGGGCCCTGGAAAAAGCCCAGGAGCAGGGAGGGGACAGGGTTGAGACAGCAGCCGTACCCCTTAAAATTTCCCCTTCCAGTTAGGTAACCTTGCTGCTGGCGCGGCACCGGCGTAAAGGACGGAAAAATTTAAGAGAATTTTTCAGGGTAGACAACAATGCTGCTGAGGCAGCACCATCAGTAGGATGATTAATGTATACTTTCAGGGTAGGGTTAAATAATCTTGGACAAATCACCCTTCCGGCATTACCGAAAACTATGGAGGGGCTGTTCTTGCCTTCAATCTGGAACGATTTTCTCAACCTGATTTTTCCGCCCAGGCCGGAGTGCCCCTTCTGCGGCCGGGCCTCGTCCCGGGGGGATGTCTGCGGGGCGTGCCGGGACGTCCTCCGGGGCTACCGCGGGGAAACCAGTTGTAAGCGCTGCGGCCGGCTGCCGGCCGGCAGGGTGGAGCCGGACAGCTCAGGCACGCTGCTTTGCGGGGACTGCCGGAAGCGGGACTGGCCTTTTGTTCTGGCCAGGGCAGGCGGGCCTTACGAAGGTTTTTTAAGGGAAGTGCTGCACCGCTTTAAATATGCGGGGCAGCGCAGCCTTGCCCCCCATCTGGCTTCCCTGATGGTGGAGGCCTTTCGCTCCGAACTGTATTTTTCCGGGGTTGGGATTGACCTGATTCTACCGGTGCCCCTGTCCAAAGAAAAACTGCGCCAGAGGGGTTTTAACCAGGCTGCCCTGCTGGCCGGGGAGGTGGGGAACCGGTTGCAAATAGCGGTGGACAGGGGGATATTGTCCAAGGATTTTGAAACCCCCTCCCAGGCGGGATTGAACCGTTCCGCCCGGGAAGCCAACCTCGCGGGCGCCTTTAGCGTTAGGTATCCGGAACGGCTTTACGGCAGAAAGGTCTTAATTATTGATGATGTTTTCACCACCGGCAGCACTCTGGCGGCAGTTGCTGCAGTTATCCTTCAGGGCGGAGCAGACCGGGTTTTCGGGCTTTCAGCTGCTTCCGTCCGGTTTTTTAAATAACGACAGCAATCTTTCCGCAAACCCTTTAACCGGGTTTTTTTGTTTTCTTAAATTTTTCTTTCTTAAAAAAGAAAAATCCGCCGCTGGGGCCTTAACCACGGGTCTCCCGGCGACAGAATAAGACGGGGCCGGGTGCGTTACAGGGACGGATTGCCTTAAGGGCTGATCCAGGATTATATGATTTTCAACAAAAAACGTGCCAGCTGTTTGCAAAAATTTACATTATTCTTGGCGCGGGTATGATTTACCCACATATAAGAGGCCTGTTTTATAAGTTATAAACAATATTATCAACATTATCCACAGGATCTTGTGCACAAACAGCATTTGTCAAGAAAAATTTTCGACATTTGAGCCCGGCCAGTTTTATAATCGTTGCTATTCTATTTTTTTCCTGGAGAAATCAATCATTATAACCAGAGCTTGACATTGATAGAAACCAGTGTTAAGATGTCAATACGTGAGTTCACGCCACGGCATCATTATCTAGGAGGTATGTAAGTGTTAGGTAAGGTTAAGTGGTTTAACCAGGAAAAAGGATACGGTTTTATCGAGAGGGAGGATGGTGGAGACGTTTTTGTCCACTTCTCGGCGATTCAGGAAGAAGGCTTTAAGACCTTAAACGAAGGTCAAGAGGTTGAATTCGATATCGTCGAAGGTGCCCGTGGGCCCCAGGCGGCCAACGTGGTTAAACTATAGAGCAGCTAGATTTACCCCAGCTTGCCTGGGGTTTTTCTTGTTTGGTGGACGCTTGAGAAAGTTCTGTGCCAGGTTCTGCTTTTAGACCAGTACTGTTGACTTGGTTAGAAAAGGCAGGATTTTTTGGTTATTTGGGGAATACTAAAAAAGGAAGAGAGCTCTAAAGGGGGTCATGTGTATGAAAGTACTAGTACGCGGCAGAAACATTGAAGTAACGGATGCCCTGAAGGATTATGTCGTGAAACGCGTCAGCAAATTGGAGAAATATATTGACAACTTTGGTGACGCTCAGGTCACAATGACGGTGGAAAAGGATACCCATCGCATTGAGGTAACCATTCCGATTAACGGAATGATTCTCAGGGGTGAAGAAAGAACCGGAGATATGTATACCTCCATAGACCTGGTAGTGGATAAGCTGGAGAAACAAATCGCCAAGTACAAAGGGAAACTGCAGAAGAGGGGCGCCAGGTTTGTCGACGGTCAAAAGATCGCCGTTCCGGTAGCCTTCGACGAAGAAACCCCGCAGGTAGTCCGGACCAAGCGCTTCAACATCAAGCCCATGTCGGTGGATGAGGCCATCCTGCAGATGAACCTGCTGGGCCACAGCTTTTTTGTTTTCTCCAATGCTGAAACAGAGCAGGTCAATGTTGTATATAAACGAAAAGACGGGAATTACGGTTTGATTGAGCCGGAGTATTAAAACCTGACAAATAGCTGGTCCCGGGCGCACTTTCCAGAGTGCGCCTGTCTTTATCCCCGGTTAGAAAAGGATAAAAACCAGGATTTTGTTAGTTAACAAATCTGCTATAATTATCATTCCAGTAATTTTATAACTATTATGGCAATAGCTGTATTAATTGACGGCTTTATTATAGATAAAGTATAATATTAAGATGACGCCTGCGCCCTTCTGCTTGTTTCAAGCATCCGGTTGCGCTGTGGCACAAAGAACGTGTTTAAAGGGATATAAAAAATGAAGGACCTTAATTGGCAGATTAAGGTTTAAGAAGGTGATAAAATGCTGGGGTTTATCAAGAACTGGCTTGATGACAACGCCCGTGAGATAAAGAAGCTACAACGCACTGTGGATGAAATCAACAAGCTGGAAAGGGAAATATCCGCTCTTTCGGAGGCCGAGCTGAAAGGTAAGACTGCGGAATTCCGGGAGCGGCTGGACCGCGGGCAGACCCTGGACGAAATTCTTCCGGAAGCCTTTGCCGTTGTGCGGGAGGCCTCCCGCAGGGTTCTCGGGATGCGGCATTTTGACGTCCAGCTTATGGGAGGAATTGTCCTCCACCAGGGCCGGATTGCCGAGATGAAGACCGGCGAAGGAAAAACCCTGGTGGCCACCCTGCCGGTATACCTGAACGCCCTTACGGGCAAGGGTGTTCATGTGGTGACGGTTAACGACTACCTGGCCCGGCGGGATAGCGAGTGGATGGGACAGATTTATAAGTACCTGGGGCTGAGCGTCGGCCTGATAGTGCACGGCCTGGACTGGGCAGAACGCCGGCAAGCCTATGCTGCGGATATTACCTACGGTACCAATAATGAGTTCGGCTTCGACTACCTGCGGGACAACATGGCCCTTCGTCCCGAGCAACTGGTCCAGCGGGAACTGAACTACGCCATCGTGGACGAGGTGGACAGCATCCTGGTGGACGAGGCCCGGACACCCCTGATTATTTCCGGCCAGGCTGAAAAATCCACCGAGCTTTATTATACCTTTGCCCGGATCGTGCCGAAACTGATCCGGGATGTGGATTACAATGTGGACGAGAAGGCCCATACCGTGACCATTACCGAGTCTGGTGTGGCCAAGGTGGAAAAAATGCTGGGTGTGGAAAACCTTTACGACGATAAGAACATCGAGCTCACCCACCACCTCAACCAGGCCTTGAAGGCCCACGGGTTGATGAAGAGGGACAGGGACTATGTGGTCAAGGACGGGCAAGTTATTATCGTCGACGAGTTCACCGGCCGCCTGATGTTCGGACGGCGTTACAGCGACGGCCTGCACCAGGCCATTGAGGCCAAAGAGGGCGTCAAGATTGAGCGGGAGTCCCAGACCCTGGCCACCATCACGTTCCAGAATTACTTCAGGATGTATAAAAAGCTGGCGGGAATGACCGGCACAGCAGCAACCGAGGAGCAGGAGTTTAAAAAAATATACGGCCTGGATGTTGTGGTCATACCCACCAATAAGCCGATGATCCGGGTAGACCTGCCCGATGTCGTCTATAAGACCGAGCAGGCAAAATTCCGGGCTGTGGTCAACGAAATTGCCGAAAGGCACGCCCGGGGGCAGCCGGTGCTGGTGGGCACCATTTCCATTGAAAAGTCCGAAATCCTGAGCAGTATGCTGAAGCGCAAGGGCATCCCCCACCAGGTACTTAACGCCAAATACCATGAGAAAGAGGCCGAAATCGTCGCCCAGGCCGGGCGTCTGGGGGCTGTTACCATCGCCACCAACATGGCCGGGCGCGGAACAGATATTCTCCTGGGGGGCAACCCCGAATTTCTGGCCCGGCAGGAATTGCGCAAACAGGGCCAGAATTTTGAAGCCTCGGGTGAACTGGCCCCAGGCGGGGTTTCCGTTCAGCCGGAGGACCCGGTCTACCAGTCCCTCCTGGAGAACTACCGGCGGCAGACGGAAGAGGAACGCCGCCGGGTAGTTGAGCTGGGAGGGCTGCACATCGTGGGGACGGAGCGGCACGAGAGCCGCCGCATTGATAACCAGCTGCGGGGCCGCTGCGGCCGCCAGGGTGACCCCGGTTCCACCCAGTTTTTCAGTTCCCTGGAAGACGACCTGATGCGCCTGTTCGGCTCCGACAATATAGCGGGGATCATGGACCGCCTGGGGATTGAAGAAGATGTGCCCATAGAGCACCCCATGATCACCAAGTCCATCGAGACGGCCCAAAAAAGGGTGGAAAACCGCAACTTTGAGATCCGCAAGCACGTGCTCGAGTACGACGATGTGATGAACCAGCAGCGGGAGTTGATTTACAGGCAGCGGCGGCAGGTCCTGACCGGGGAAAACTTAAAGGAAAATGTGCTGGATATGATCAGGGCCAGCGTGGAGCGGGCCGTGAATGTCTATGCACCGGAAGGAGTTTATCCCGAGGAATGGGATTTGAAGGGCCTGCTTGATTACGCCGAACAGTATTTCCTGCCCGGACACGGTCTTACGCCCTCAGACCTGGAGGGTATGGGCCGCAGGGAAATGCAGGAGTTTCTGACTGAACGTTCCCAGCAAGCCTACGATGCCAGGGAACAGGAGCTCGGTCCAGAAACGATGCGGGAAATTGAGCGGGTTGTCATGCTGCGCATTGTGGATGAGAAGTGGATGGATCACCTGGACGCCATGGACCAGCTCCGGGAGGGCATCGGGCTGCGGGCGTACGGCCAGAAAGACCCCTTGATTGAATACAAGTTTGAGGGGTACGAAATGTTTCAGAATATGATCGCTTCCATTCAGGACGACGTTGTGCGCTATATTTTCCGTGTCAACGTGGTCCAGCCCCAGCAGGAGCAGAAGCGCCAGGTGTCGGAAAACCGCTACGCCGCGGAGGAAGGGCCAAAGAAACCGGTGCGCAAGGAAAATAAGGTTGGGCGCAATGACCCCTGTCCCTGCGGCAGTGGCAAGAAGTACAAGAAGTGCTGCGGCCGGGCGGCGGCAGTTTAACAGTTTAATAAACACAGGGAAGGTGAGCCATGTACTCGGAACTTAAGCGCAGCCTGGAGCCCCTGGCCAGGCGGATTGAAGATTTGAGGGTTTCTCTTTGACATAGCCCTGATGGAAAAGGAAATCGAGACGCTGGAAAAGAAGATGCTTGCCGAAGGTTTCTGGGATGAACCGGAGCAAGCCCAGAAAATCCTCCAGCAACTGGCGGGCCTGCGGGAAAAAGTTACCCTTTTCAAAGACCTGGCCAGGGATTATGAGGACCTGGTGGTTTTGCTGGAGCTGGGCGAAGAGGAGCAGGATCAGGATACAGCCAACGAGGTGAAGGAGGGACTGGCTTCTATTACCCGGAGAGTGTCCGAGATGGAGCTCGCCGTCCTGCTGGCGGGGCCCTACGACCGGGGAAATGCTATCATGTCCCTGCATGCAGGGGCGGGTGGAACCGAAGCCCAGGACTGGGTGGATATGCTGCTGCGGATGTACATGCGCTGGGCGGAGCGGCGCCGCTACAAGGTGGAGTTGCTTGATATACTACCCGGTGACGAGGCAGGTACCAAGAGCGTCACCATTGAGGTTACCGGCCAGAACGCTTACGGTTATCTACGCTCGGAAAAGGGAGTGCACCGGCTGGTGCGCATATCACCATTCGATACGGCCGGGCGGCGGCATACTTCCTTTGCTTCGGTGGACGTACTTCCGGATGTGGACGACGAAGTGGAGGTCCAGATCAGACCCGAGGATTTAAAGATAGACACTTTCCGCGCCGGTGGGGCAGGGGGGCAGCACGTCAACAAGACCGATTCCGCGGTACGCATCACCCACCTGCCCACCGGGATTGTGGTAACCTGCCAGAACGAACGCTCCCAGCTGTCCAACCGCCTGGCCGCCATGAAAATGCTCAAGGCCAGGCTGATGGACCTGGAGCTCCGCAAAAAAGAGGAAGAGCTGGCGGTCCTGCGCGGTGACCAGCAGGAGATAGCCTGGGGCAGCCAGATCCGTTCCTATGTCTTTCACCCCTATACCCTGGTTAAGGACCACCGCACCGGGCTGGAAACAGGAAATATCGAAGCTGTTATGGACGGCGAAATTGATCCCTTCATTGCCGCCTATTTAAGAGAACAGGCCCGCGCCGGGCGTTAAGCCGGCCGTAAAAAAGCCAGAGCAGGGAGGGGAGCCTTTTGTACCTGGAAAAGGCTCCCCTCCCGGTGCTTTTTGAACAGTTTTTTAATACCCTGGGCGACAAAGATCATTACATATTTGTAGCTGATTTAGAAATCCTGCAGGATTTTCCGGGTCGGAACAGAATATTTATATGTTTATGTCGAATTGAGAAATATTTCCGGTTCTCGCCCGGGGGCAGGCTCGTCTAAAATTTGCAGTAATTTCACATGCTATACTGGATAAGATCAGATCCAAGCAAGTACGGGACGTGTCTGCCGGTGAAAGGATTATACGAGATTCTTGGGGTCAGCCTGGGCGTTTTACTAACCGCCCTGGGTCTGGATTTATTTCTCATTCCCAATAAGATTGCCGCAGGTGGAGTCAGCGGGATTGCCACCATCCTGTACTACTTGATTGGAGCACCGGTGGGTATAACCATGCTGGCCCTGAACGTACCGCTATTCATCCTGGGTATCCTCCGGCTGGGGCTGCCCTTCGGGTTTCGCTCCCTGTACGGGACAATCAGCCTTTCCCTGGCTATAGACCTGCTGGCTCCCGTCCTGCCGGTACCCACCCAGGATGTCCTGCTGGCAAGTTTGTACGGGGGGATCCTGGTGGGCCTGGGCCTGGGATTGGTTTTCCGGTATAAGGGTACCACCGGCGGCACGGACCTGGCGGCGGCCGTCTTGCGTACCTATACCGGGGCTAATATCGGCCGGCTGCTTTTCCTGGTGGACGGGGCGGTGGTGCTTGCTGCCTGGGCTACCTTTGATTCCGCCGAGCTGGCTATGTACGCTCTGCTCACCATATTTATCGTCTCCTGGCTGATTGACGTGGTCCAGGAGGGTATAAGCTACGCCAAGGCTTTTTTCATTATATCCCGGCGCCCTTCGGATGTTGCGGCGGCCATTGTAGAGGAGCTGAACCGGGGTGCCACAGCCTGGCCCGCCCGCGGCGTGTACACGGGAACGGACAGGGAGGTGGTCCTCTCGGTGGTTAACCGGTCCGAAGTGAGCCGCCTGAAAGAAATTGTCTACCAGGTGGACCCTGGCGCCTTTGTGATCCTGGCAGATGTCCACGAGGTTTTGGGCGAGGGATTTAAAAGGTATAAGTAACAGGAGAGAGAGGATGGCTAAACTTAAAGAACTAGAAAATAAAGCAAGGATTTTGCGTAAACACATCATTCAAATGACCTGTGCGGCCGGCTCCGGACACCCGGGCGGTTCCCTTTCAGCCGCCGACATTGTGGCGGCGCTGTATTTCCACGAATTGCGGCTGGACCCATCCCGGCCGGACTGGCCTGACCGGGACCGCTTCATACTTTCCAAGGGGCACGCTGCCCCTGTGCTTTACGCTGCCCTGGCGGAGCGGGGCTTTTTCCCGGTGGAGGATTTGCTGAGTCTGCGCCAGCTGGGCAGCAGGCTGCAGGGACACCCGGATATGCGCAAAGTCCCCGGTGTGGAGATGTCCACGGGATCCCTGGGCCAGGGCCTGTCTGTCGCCAACGGTATGGCCCTGGCAGCCAGGCTGGACCGCAGGGACTACCGGGTCTATGTTCTCCTGGGAGACGGGGAAATCCAGGAAGGCCAGATCTGGGAGGCCTCCATGGCCGCTGCCCATTACCGGCTGGATAACCTGACCGCCTTTCTGGATCATAACGGCTATCAGATTGACGGCCCGGTGCGGGAGGTCATGTCCCCGGAGCCCGTAGCAGCCAAGTGGCGCGCCTTTGGCTGGCACGTAATTGAGATTGACGGGCATAACATGGGTGAAATTCTCAGCGCCCTGGCAGAAGCAAAAACAGTCCGGGGGCGTCCCACCATGATCGTGGCTGAAACCGTGAAAGGCCGGGGTGTTTCCTTTATGGAAGGCCAGGTTGACTGGCACGGCGTGGCGCCCAAACCCGCTGAAAGAGACAGGGCCCTGGCAGAACTGGACGACGGGGAGACTACGCCCGGCCCTGTGCCCGGAGAGGAGGGAAGCCTGTCGTGAGTAAAAAAATAGCAACCAGGGCAGCCTACGGTGAAGCCCTGATCCAGCTGGGCCGGGAAAACCCCGGCGTGGTGGTTCTCGATGCGGACCTGTCCAAATCTACCATGACAGCAGGCTTCGGTAAAACTTTTCCCGAACGTTTTTTTAACATGGGTATTGCCGAGCAGAATATGATCGGTACAGCTGCCGGCCTTGCTGCCGCCGGCAAGATCCCCTTCTGCAGCACCTTCGCTGTTTTCGCTGCGGGCCGGGCCTTTGACCAGGTGCGCAACAGCGTTGCTTACTCAGGCCTTAATGTTAAAATCGGGGCCAGCCATGCGGGGATTACCGTAGGCGCGGACGGGGGTTCCCACCAGTCCGTTGAAGATATTGCCCTGATGCGGGCGCTGCCCAATATGACCGTTTTTGTGCCCGCCGATGCTGTCGAGACAGCCGGGGCGGTCAGGGCAGCGGCGGAACTGCAAGGTCCTGTCTATATTCGCCTGGGCCGCTCCCCTGTGCCGGTTCTGCACGAACCCGGCTTCAAGTTTGAACCCGGCCGGGCGGTTGTGCTCCGGGAAGGCCGGGACGCGGCCATCCTGGCGACGGGGATTATGGTTTCAGCCGCCCTGGAGGCTGCAGAGCTCCTGGCTGCGGAGGGTCTGGAAGTGGATGTCCTGGACATCCATACCATCAAACCCCTGGATGTGGAGGCTGTGGTAGCAGCCGCTAAAAGGACCGGCGCCCTGGTTACCGTCGAGGAGCACAGCATTATCGGCGGCCTGGGCAGCGCCGTGGCGGAGGCCCTTGTGGAAAACCATCCTGTTTTGATGAAGCGACTGGGGGTTCCTGACAGGTTTGGCGAGTCCGGATCGCCGGAGGAGCTGCTGGAGTATTTCAGGCTTACCCCTAAATGGATTGCAGCTGCGGTAAAGGAAACCGTTGCCCGGAAGTAACTATTACCAAGAGCTTGTCTTCCGCGGGAGAAAGCGGCGGCAGTCCAGAAATTAAGGCTGTTTTTAACAAGGCTTGTTTATAAACCCCGGGCAATTCCGGCCACCTGTACATACAGCAGGTGGTCTTTGCTTGTTCTCCCGGCATGTCTGCCGGGCCGATTGGTTGAAAGAAACCCTGTCGCCTGACCAGCGGGAAGTTATCTATCGGGATTTTGCATCACTTGTATAAATAAGTGACTGATTTATGAATAAGTGACTGATGTTTATCAGGGGCCGTATACGTGGGCCGTACGTACGGTTCTGTGAGAGGGATAACGCCGCAGCGGCTCTACCCTACTCGTTGTTTCTAGCCTGATAGTAGACATCTTCAACCCCTGATGGTGTTGCACCAGCGGTCTGGGTGTCTAAACATAAAATTGGTAAATAATACCATAAAGCGACGGGTTTTTTCTTTTTCTCCCTTTTTTGAGAAGGATTCGGCGCTGCTGTTGTCGAATAAAATTGCGGCGTTAAGTGCATTGTCAGTATTTCAAACCCTTATCTGATTTAAATCAGGGATAATTGCACAGGTTCCAGGGGTTTTTTCTGCACATTGAAAGGTGTGCTTCTCCCGTTCTTAAACCCGGTGGGCTACGTGCAGGACCCGCTATCACGTCGATCTGCGGGCCGTCGCCAACAGAAATGAGAGGTGTGGCGGTTGATCCAATTATCCGGAGTGACAAAAATATACCCCAACGGTGTGCGTGCTTTAAACGACGTAAGCCTGCGCATCCGGAAAGGGGAGTTTATCTTTTTAGTAGGCCCCAGCGGAGCCGGCAAGACAACACTGATGAAGCTATTGTACCGGGAAGAGTTTCCTACCAAAGGCCAAATAATTTTCGGCGGAAAAAGCCTGGTGCGGATGAGGCCCCGGGAAATCCCATACCTGCGGCGTTCCATCGGCATGATTTTTCAAGATTTTCGCCTCCTGCCGCAGAAAACTGTCTATGAGAATGTAGCCTTTGCCCTGGAAGTCATAGGAGCATCCAAAAGGGAGATTAGAAGGGCTGTGCCCGCTGTGCTTGAGATGGTGGGTCTTTCGGACAAAGCCGGCGTTTTTCCGGCCCATCTCTCCGGTGGAGAACAGCAGCGGGTATGCGTGGCCAGGGCCATTGTAAATAACCCCGTCCTGATCATTGCGGATGAACCCACAGGCAACCTGGACCCGGAAACCTCCTGGGAGTTGATGAAGCTGCTTGATGATATCAACTTGCACGGTACCACAATCATCATGGCTACACACGCCTGGGATATTGTCAATCACATGAAGAAGCGTGTTGTTGAACTGGTTGACGGCAGGATTGTGCGGGACGAGGAAAAAGGAGTCTACCGCCATGAGGCTTAGCACCATCGCTTATTATTTTCGCGAGGCCTTTTACTCCGTCCTGCGCAACAGCTGGCTGTCGGTGGCGTCAATCGGGGTTGTGGCCGTATCATTACTTATTCTCGGAAGTTCCCTGCTGGTGGTCATGAATGCCAACAAGATTGCTGAAAACCTTGAGTCCAGCGTTGAAATAAGTGTTTTTTTGCAAGATGAAACTACGCCTGAAGATATTAAGGAACTGGAGGCCGCGCTAAGGTCTCTACCCGAAGTAGCGGAGTTGAAATTCGTCAGCAAGCAAGAGGCACTTAAAGAAATGCAGGAAAACTTCGGGGAGCAAGGGGATATCCTGGAGGGCCTCGAAGAAAAGAACCCGCTTCCCGACACCTTCCGCATAAAAACCCAAACGGTGGAACAGGTGGTGCCCCTGGCCAGGGAACTGGCGGCCTATCCCCGGGTTGATCAGGTTCGCTACGGTCAGGGTGTGGTGGAAAAACTCCTGGACTTAAGCCGCTGGGTCCGTACCGCCGGGCTGGTAACAATGGTGCTGCTGGCTATAGCAGCGGTTTTCCTGATTGCGACCACCATTCGCCTTTCTGTTTTTGCCCGGCGCAAGGAGATCGGGATCATGAAATTCCTGGGAGCAACCAACTGGTTCGTGCGCTTTCCTTTCTTGCTGGAAGGGATGTTCCTGGGACTGGCCGGAGCCTTGCTTGCGGTGGTGGCCGTTTATTACGGTTACCAGTCTTTAGTTAAAAACATCCAGGTATCTCTACCCTTTATGCAGCTGGTAACCGACCACAGTTTACTTGTGCCCATGCTGGAGGGCCTCCTGGTCCTGGGCCTGGCCCTGGGGGCCTTGGGCAGTTTAATAAGTTTGCGCAAGTTTTTAAACGCTTAGTAAACTGGTTACTAAAACCGGGAGGGATGGATAGCTTTGTTTTCCTGTTTTTTAAAAAAGAGGACAATCATTCTGGGAGTGCTTCTGTCCTTTCTGCTGGGAACGGGGCTGGCCTTTGCTGACGATCTGGATGCAAAGTTGCAGCAGACCAGGCAGTTGCTTAACCAGAAAAGAAAAGAGACGGAACAAGCCAGGGGTGTTGTCAATAATTACGCCAACCAGGTGGCTTCTCTCAACCGGTCAATTGATGAAAGCACGCTGAGAGTCAAGGACCTGGAAAAAAGCCTTTCCAACGCCCGGGAAAACCTGCGCCGTACTGAAGAGGCCTTGCGGGAAACTGAAAAGAAACTCAACAAGAGTACCGAAGATTTGAATAAAAGAATGCGCCACATCTACCAGGCAGGCAGTGTCAGCTATCTGGAGGTCCTTCTGGGAGCAAAGGACTTTAACGATTTTGTAAACCGCTACGAATTGTTGAAGCTGGTTGTGGAACAGGATGTGGAAATTGTTAACGAGGTCAGGGCGGCCCGCGAGAAAATAAATGAGCAGAAACAATCCCTGGAATCCCAGCAACAAAGGTTGCTGGCTATGATCCAGGAACAGAACAGGGTTCGCCAGGAACTGGAGGCCAAACAAAAAGAGAAAAATGAACTGTTGCGTAAGGCAAAGGAAGACATGTGGGATCTTGAAGCCGAAGCAGCGCGGCTGGAAGCCCAGGAGCAGGAAATTTTAAGGGAGATTGCGCGGCAGCGCGCCAAGAGCGACCGTCCCCAGGCCACAGGGGCATTTGCCTGGCCGGTGCCGGGCCATACGAGCATATCTTCCTACTTCGGCAACCGCAAGCATCCCATTTTGGGAACCACAAGGATGCACAACGGCATTGATATACCGGCCCCTACAGGTACACCGGTGGTGGCTGCCCAGGACGGAGTGGTAATTAATGTGGGAACCATGAGCGGGTACGGCAAAGTAGTCATGATCGACCACGGCGGCGGCCTGACCACCCTCTACTCCCACCTGTCTGCCCAGCTGGTCTCGGTGGGCGCTGAGGTCAAGAAAGGCCAAACCATTGGCAAAGTAGGAAGCACGGGACTTTCTACCGGCCCGCACCTGGACTTCTCGGTCAGGGTAAACGGCAACCCGGTCAATCCCATGAATTATTTTTAAGAAAAAGCAAGGGGTTTTGCCAGTTGAGTATTTCCCGGTTATGCTTATTGTAACTTGATTTTACCTGTTATTTGGTTTATACTTGCAGCAGTTAAGAGCGAGATGCCTCGCTCTTTTTAGTCTTAATAAAAAGAGGGCACCCGGAATGGGTATTGGACATCTTTACCAGATTATTGTAGTATAATAACGTATGTAGAAAATGAACGGCAGGTGTACTCATTGGGTTTTTACAATACGGAGGCCAAATCCCTGGGCGCAAGGTGGTTCACAGTCCTGGCGGTTATCGCCATTGTCCTGGTAGTAACGGTAGGGGGACTGCTGGTCACTAACTATCAGCATATTGGCAACTTGATTAAAGTCATTTCCCTGGTGCGGACCCAGTACCTATACCCGGTAGAACCAGCACAGCTGGTGGATGGGGCGATCAAGGGTATTGTTAACTCCCTTAATGACCCCTATTCTGTTTACCTGGAACCCAAGACATTTTCCCAGCTGCGAGACCAGATAAAGGGTTCTTTCGGCGGTCTGGGCATCCTGGTCGGTGTTAAGGATGAATACCTGACGGTGATGCGAGTCTATGAAGGCACCCCGGCAGCCAGGGAGGGTATTGACGAAGGTGATGTCATCACCCGGATCGATGAGCATGATGCCCGGGACATCGATCTGGACACGGCAGTCAATCTGATGCGCGGGAAGGTGGGTACGGAGGTTAAGCTGACCATAGACAGGCAGGGGGAAATCAAAGAGTTCACCCTGGTCCGGGAGGAAATCAGCGTTCCCACAGTGGAAGGACAGCGGATACCCGGTACCGACATCGGCTATGTAAGCATCAGCCACTTTACGGAACGGACCGTGGAAGAAATGAATAAAACCCTGGCCAGGCTTCAGAATGAGTCAATTAAAGGGCTGATCCTGGATTTGAGGGACAACCCGGGCGGTGAGCTTACTGCTGCGGTAAGCGTGGCCAAAAACTTTATTCCCAAAGGACCCATTGTCTATATCGACTACCGTTTCGGCAGGGATCAGGAGTTTACTTCAGAAGGGCATACCCTCCAGCTACCCCTGGTGGTTTTGATTAATGAAAGGAGCGCCAGCGCTGCCGAAATTCTGGCCGGGGCCGTCAAGGATACCGGGGCCGGGATCCTGGTAGGTGCCAAAACATTCGGCAAGGGAATAGTCCAGACGGTTTTCCCCCTGGATAACGGGGCCGGGCTCAAATTAACCACTGCCCGTTATTTAACGCCCAAGCGGAACGATATTCACCAGATCGGCGTTGAGCCGGACATACCGGTGGAATCCCAGGTAGACCGTTCCCGGGATAGGCAGCTTGAACAGGCCATAGAAGTGATGAAGCAAAAAACAGCGGGCTAGGTTAGGAGCCGCGGGTCAGGTTCCCGCGGCTTTTTCCGCAGTCCCGGTTATTTTAAACTCTTTCCGGAACCTGCCGGAGGGAGAGAAACGGGGTGAGTGTTTGTTTCCCTTTGCTGAACTTCTTCCGTTGATTCTGAATTCTTTCCTGCAGGCCTTTCTTAATCTGCACTTCCTGCCCCTTTTTCTCATGGTCATGTTGATCATCGCCATGCAGTACCGGCGGATGGAAAAAATGAGGGAGAGCTTTTACGGTCGGGGCACCGGGCGGACCTGGCATGATCTCTTTGTTGCCGCCGGTCTTGGTCTGGTGGGTGGGCTTTTGGGAAGCTATTTGATGATCTTTATCGGCCTGACCCTGTCTGAGTCCGGGTTGATTTATCTCTGGCCCGTCGCCATCCTGTTGATGCTGATCAATATGAGGTTTTTATGTTTCTCTTACGCCGGCGGGCTGCTGGCCCTGGCCAGCCTGCTCTTTGGTTTTCCGGATATAAAGGTGCCCCAGATCCTGGCCCTGGTGGCTATCCTGCACCTGGTGGAAAGTTTTTTGATTTTTTCCAGCGGTCATCTGGGTGCAGTACCAGCTTATATTAAAGGGCCCGGGGGTAGAATTACCGGCGGCTTTACCCTGCAGAAATTTTGGCCCATACCCCTTGTGGTTTTGGCTGTAATAGCGGGAGGCAGCGTTGTAGAAGGCGGCATCGAGATGCCCGGCTGGTGGCCGCTGCTCAAGCCCGGGGTGCCGGGAGACCCCCAGACCCTCACCTACATCATTATGCCGGTGGTGGCAGCCCTGGGCTACGGCGATCTGACCATTGCCAGGACCCCGCTGGAAAAGAGCAGGTTATCCGCCCTTTATCTGAGTATTTACAGCCTGGTACTTTTAATTTTGGCCGTTTTGTCAGAAGAGAGCCGCTCTTTCGCACTGGCAGCGGCGCTGTTTTCCTTTCTTGGCCACGAGGCGGTTATTTATATTGGGCGGGGGATTGAATTCAGGGAAAAACCTCTCTACGTTCCACCTGAGCAAGGCGTGCGTGTTCTGGATGTGCTTCCGGACGGCCCTGCCTGGCGTGCCGGCATTCGTTCCGGGGACGTCCTTCTGGCCATAGACGGCGTAAATGTAGAAAACAAAATGGATTTAGCCAACCGGCTCCAGGGAGCAGTTTCACCTTTGACCGTGGATTACTGGAGTCATGCCGCTGCGGTGCAAAGGCGTGCCTTGATGAATCCTCCCCGCAGGGCAAACCTGTGGGGCATCGTGCCGGTGCCGGAGGGTCAGGAGCATCACTATCTTGAAATGATGACCACCGGTTCCCTGGGACGCTGGCTGCAGCAGGCTTGGAGGAATTTTATACATTGACACCTTTTAAAGAAGGGGGATATAATCAATTCAAGGAGGCCACGGAGGCCGCGTTAAACGCGTTAAACATGAATGGACAGCAAGGCCACGGAGGTCTTATGTTGAGATCTGCGTGGTTTTTTTATGCAAGCCCCGGATGCGAGAACAGGGGGCGGTTAACCGGCTGCAGGCCAACCAGGTGGGTTTCTTCAGGGAGGTGAAGTAAATGTGTGAAGCCAACGCCTACTTGAGAAAACAGGGTGAGGAGGATGAGCTCTTTCTGGAAAACGTTGACCGGGTTGTGCCCTATGAGGGAGACAAGCTTATGCTCGAGGATATCTTCGGCAGGAGAAAGATAATCAAGGCAAAGATTGTGGAACTGGCCCTGGTAGACCATAAAATCATCCTGGAAAGAGAATAAAAATATTCTCTCAGCCATGGATCATCCCCCCTGGGAAGGTTCCGTGGTTTTTATTTGCATTAAATCAAAGGATGCGGGACAGGCCTGCAGTTGGCCAGATAGCCTTTTAGATTATGGTTTTATCTTAATAATTCTAGTCAACCTATTTTATTATCTTTGTTGGCTGAGTCAGGTTGACGGGACTATAAGTAGCTTTAATAAATGGGGGATTTTTAGGGGGATCTATTTTTTGAACAGGGTTATCTATGAGCCGGATTTTGACTTGAGTGTCGTCGGGAGCCTGGAAGAGCTCCAGGAACAGGTGGCAGGATGCACTCGCTGTAACCTGCGGGCAGGTTGTACCAGGGTTGTCTTCGGAGAGGGAAATCCAGGAGCAAGGCTGATGTTGATCGGAGAGGGGCCTGGTGCTGACGAGGACCGCATGGGGCGGCCCTTTGTAGGCAAGGCGGGTCAACTTCTGGATAAAATTCTGGAGGCGGTGGGCCTGGAAAGGTTTACCCATACCTATATTGCCAATGTGGTTAAATGCAGGCCGCCCGGAAACAGAGTTCCCCGCCCGGAAGAAGCAGAGCAGTGTCTCCCCTGGCTTTACCGGCAAATAGAACTGGTTTCACCGAAGATTATTGTCTTGCTGGGAAGCACCGCCCTGCAGTATTTGATCGATCCACAGGCGAGAATTACAGTGATGCGCGGGCGCTGGCTGGTCAGTAAGAGCGGCATCAAAATAATGCCCACCTATCATCCTGCCGCGCTGCTCAGGGATGCAAGCAAAAAGCGGCCTGTCTGGGAAGATTTTAAGCAGGTTAAGGAAGCCTATCTAAATCTTTATCTTTCCCAGGGCTGAGGGCCATCAGGTTTTTTCTGGCAGCTTTACCAGGGCGCAGTCCCTCAGCCAGGGAGGACACTACAAATTACAGGGAATACAGTGCGTGCAAGAGCAAAGGCCGCGTTTGCCCAGTTACCAGTAAAAGGAGAAAAATTTCGCCAAAGTCAAGCTGAGATGGAGCCGGGTAATATCCCGGTTTTATTAATTGCTGCAAAGGGAAGTGTTTTTTACACTGCCTGCTTCATTCCCGGCATAGCCCTCCTGGTCGGGACAATATTCGGGGATTGGGGGCCAGGCCGTGACTCCTTCTTTCCTGGCCATTTCGAGCAGGGCCATGTACCGTCTCTCGGCAGCGTTGATTTTATAAATGATGTATTCGGAGAGGTCGCTGTCCATGTAATTCATTTCCTTAAGGGACTGCTGCCATTCCTGCCGGGCGTTTTCAACAGCATTGAGCAGGGAGAATACAGTGGTCTGATCAAGCAGGTCCTTAATTCTGCATAAACCAGTTTCCAATATTGTTTTCAAAGCTGTGTTTATTTTCATAAAAATCACCCCTCCAATATTATATTTCCATATTAAGGTATTAGAAAGGGTTTTTACATTTTACGGCATAACTTTCTAAATATTTCATATAACATTTCCCTCAATATTTAGACACATTTCTAAGCATAATAACAGCAAACACTCATCCAAGCTTTTTTAGTTTCGCCTGGTAATCCTTTCAGGACAGTTTAAGGGGTGAGGGCGGTGCCTGTACAAAAGACCAGCTGCGGTAAGCTCCTTATTCTAATTATGCTTATCGTTATCCCGTTATTCTCCGGGTGCATCAGGAAACAGCAGCCCCAAAGAAAGCCTGTCAGCAACGCAGCCAGCCAGGAGATTAAAATAGCTGTGAGCCTGGCAGACATGGAGAGGGACGGGAATAAGACTATTAAACAAACCATGTCAGCCCGCCAGGGCGGCCAGCAAGGCCAGCAAGGTCAGCAGGGGCAAGGGCAACAGGGACAACAGGGACAACAGGGACAACAGGGGCAGCAGGCCGGCCAGGGCGGCGGTGAGGCTGTTCCGGTCCAGGCCGGCGGGGCTCAAGGCGGCCAGCAGGGCCAGCAGAAGGTGGAGATCATCTGGCTGGACGCTAAAAACGACCCCAATCAGCAGGAAAGGGACCTGGAGCAGCTGGTAAACCAGAACGTCAAGGCAGTCCTTCTCCAGGTTGTTGACCCGGAGTCCGGCCCCAGGTTGGTGCGCCGGCTGCTGCAGGCCAATATTAAAGTGATTGCCCTGGAGACGCTCCCCGCCAATTGCCCGGTGGACGGTTATATTTCCTCGGATCATGCCAGAACGGGAGAATTGCTGGCAAATTTTACGGAATCGATTGCCCGGGGAAGCACCAGCCCAGTCAGGGTGGTGCTTCTTAAGGGTGACAGGAATGATCAGGCTTCCCGGGAAATTGCTTCTGCGCTCCTGGAGAGACTTAATAAAATGCCCCAGGTGAGGGTAATCCTGGTCCAGGACCATCCCCGGGGCGATCCCGGGCAGGCAGCGGCGACAGTGGAGAGGGTTTTGACAGAAACCAGCAACCAGATCGAAGCGATACTGGCTACAGACAGCCGCATGGCTGCAGCAGCCGCCGAAGTGTTAAAAAACCGCGGCCTCAGCCAGAAAATTGTGACTGCAGGCGTGGGGGCCGACCAGCAGGCTTCCCGGGCCCTTGTGGCGGGTGAGCATGAGGCGGAGGTGGACCTCATGCCGGAAATGATAGCGCAGTACGCCTACGATGCCCTGGTGGGACTTGCTTCCACCGGTTACTGGCAGTACGACCGGCAGGTAAAAAACGGGGACTTTGACGTACCTGCAAAAATTACGCCGGTCCGGCTAATCACCAGGGAGGAGTCTTACCTGCTGGAGCAGCGCTGGGGCCCGCTGGCAGGGCAGCAGGGGCAGCAAGGCCAGAGCCAGCAGGCCCAGCAAGACCAGCAGAAACAGAACAACCAGGGCCAGAACCAGCAGAGGCAAAACCAGCAGGAGCAGGGCCAGCAGGGGCAGAACGGGCAGGACCAGCAGGGCCGGGATAGCCAGGGACGACAGGAGCAGAACCAGCAGGGTGGCCGGAAAACAACCCTGCGGGTCACAACCAGGGACGGCAAGACGGTTGAAGTGCAGATTGACGGGGAGATCAAAAAGATTGAAACGATGGACGGCACCGCGGGCGGCGGGCAGGGTGGTAGCCAGGGCGGCAGCCAGGGAGAAGGAAGCTAAGGTCAGGCTGGTGCTTAGGGGTAGATAAATCTACGCAAGTTTCCTTCGTAAAACAACGCCGTTATCCACAATAACCGGTTGTCGCCGGGTGTTTTTTTATATTGAAAAATTTTGCCCGGCGTGCTTCTTTTTTGTTTCTATGCTCCCTTTTGCCCGGGAGGGCAGGCTAAGGTGTAAACCTACCATAATACAATTGCCGCCTATAAATATTTAAAAGTGTTGACAGAAGCCAAGCAGTTTACTATGATAGTATTGTTATTATTCCTATTGGTTTACTATAATTTATATTTTTAAACTGGTGAGCAGTCAAGGGGGGTTGTGAAATGCGCAGTGTATATTTTGATCACAGTGGGACTACCCCTGTCCATCCCGAGGTGGCCGAAGAAATATACAGGTACCTTACCAAGGACAATTTCGGTAATCCCTCCAGCATCCACCATTACGGGCGCCAAATCAAGGTTAAGGTGGCGGAGGCCAGGGAAAAGGTAGCCCGGGCTCTCGGTGCTGATCCCGGGGAGATTGTATTTACCAGCGGCGGAACGGAATCAGACAACATGGCCATCCACGGTGCGGCTATCACCAATAAAAACAGGGGCAACCATATCATCACCAGCGCCGTGGAACACCACGCGGTGCTGAATACGGTGAAGGCACTGGGCAAAGAGGGTTTTGATATCACCATCCTGCCGGTGGATCAATACGGTATGGTAAGTGTCGAGGACGTGGCTGCGGCGATTACAGACAGGACCATTTTAATTACCATTATGCATGCCAACAACGAAGTGGGCACGGTTATGCCCGTGGCGGAAATAGGCAAGCTGGCCCAGGAGCGGGGAATAATCTTCCATGTGGACGCGGTTCAAAGCTTCGGCAAAATACCGGTGAATGTGGACGGGCTGGGGGTGAGCCTGCTTTCTGTTTCCGGACATAAGATCTACGGGCCAAAGGGAATCGGTGCCCTGTATATCCGCAAAGGGACACGCTGGCGGCAGACCCTCTTCCACGGCGGGTCCCAGGAGCGCCTGCGCAGGGCCGGTACCGAGAATATTCCAGGCATCATGGGATTGGCCAAGGCGGTGGAACTGGCCATGAAGAACATGGATGCGGAAAGCTCCAGGTTACGGGACCTGCGTGATAAAATAATCAGGGAGCTTACCGCCATAGATGGTGTCAGGTTGACCGGGCATCCGGTGCTGCGCCTGCCGAACCATGCCAGTTTCATCTTTAAACACATTGAAGGTGAGTCGCTGTTGCTCAGCCTGGATATGAAAGGTATAGCGGCTTCCACCGGTTCCGCCTGCACTTCCGGTTCACTTGAGCCCTCCCATGTGCTGCTGGCCATGGGGATCCCCCCTGAAGAGGCCTACGGGTCGCTGCGCATTACCCTGGGAAAAGATAATACCCGGGAGGACGTTGACTATTTCCTCGAAGTTATCAAACCGATTGTGGAAAGACTTAGAAACATGTCTGCGCTGCAGGAAGAGGTGGTTTAGGATGTACACGGAGAAAGTCATGGACCATTTCACAAATCCCCGTAATGTCGGTGAAATACCAGACGCTGACGGGGTGGGCGAGGTGGGCAATCCAGCCTGCGGGGATATCATGAAAATTTATATAAAAGTCAAGGATAATATTATCGAGGATATAAAGTTTAAAACCTTCGGGTGCGGGGCGGCCATAGCTACCAGCAGCATGGTCACGGAAATGGCAAAGGGTAAATCCCTGGAAGAAGCCCTGGAGCTGAGCAACAAGCAGGTGGCGGAAGCCTTAGACGGCCTTCCCCCCGTAAAGATGCACTGCTCTAACCTGGCTGCTGACGCCCTCCATGCAGCTATTAATGATTATCGCAAAAAACAATCAGGCAATTGAGCGAAGTTTTCCCTGGGATGAACGGCGCCGTAGGCAATCCGCTTGCTGGCGGCGCCTGTTGCCCGGCTCACTTAAAGGTAATTAGTTTTCCCGTGACTAATTCTGCTCACGTGTTGAGGGCGCTGAGGGGGTAAGCCCGAAAATAATTATTTCTTGTGGCATGAACCAGATTTGAGCGGGGGTGGAATATGGTGTTCAGGCGGCTAAGAAAAGACATCCGTGCTATTATGGAGCGGGATCCGGCTGCTAAGTCAGTATTGGAGGTATTGCTCTGCTATCCCGGTCTCCATGCCCTGGTTATGCACCGCATAGCCCACAGCTTTTACAGGCGACGCTGGTTTGTTGTTGCCCGGCTTATCTCCCACCTGTCCCGCTTTCTGACAGGTATTGAGATCCACCCCGGCGCCAAAATAGGCGAGGGGGTGTTTATCGACCACGGCTTAGGTGTGGTTATCGGTGAGACTGCTGAAATAGGTGACAATGTTACCATTTACCAGGGGGTTACCCTGGGTGGTACAGGCAAGGAGAAAGGAAAGAGGCATCCGACCATCGGCAACAATGTGGTGATCAGCGCGGGTGCCAAGGTGCTGGGTTCCTTCACCGTGGGGGACAATTCCAAGATTGGAGCGGGTTCGGTGGTTTTGAAAGAGATCCCTCCCGACAGCACGGTTGTTGGGGTACCCGGCAAGGTTGTGGCCAGGAACGGCCGGAGGGTTGAGCCGCGGGAAGACTATGAAATTGACCTGCGCCACGATCTATTACCGGACCCCGTAGCGGAAATGATCCTTTGCCTGCAGAGAAAAATTGACAGGCTAGAAAAACGCATCAGGCAGATAGAGGAAGACAATTCAACTAGTGCGGAACGAGTCTGCCAGGACGGGCGGCTGAAATGCGGTGAAGACTGCCTGTTTCTTTCCCAAAAGGAGTCGTAGAAGTACAGGTATAAACAGGGCAGGCGGTTTTTAAGAGGGCTAAAGTAAGGGGAAGTGTCTTCTTATTGACAGGAGGGATCCCCTTCAATATAATCATACTAAACCAATGTGTTTTATAATATTTAAAACAATATCCTTAATAATATTAATGGCTTTTCATTCTTATCCAGAGAAGGGGAGGGACGGACCCGATGAACCTTCGGCAACCTCCAGCGCAGCTGGAAAGGTGCCAATTTCCTCCGCAATGCCGGAAAGATAAGAAGAGAGTTTATGATGGCCTCTTCTTTTCTGAAGGGGCTTTTAATTTAAGAGTAAGGAGTGAGGTAATGATGACAATTGGGGCAAGGGGCTTTGAAACCCTGGCCGTACACGCCGGCCAGGAAGCGGACCCGGCAACAGGCGCCCGGGCGGTGCCCATCTACCAGACAACATCATATGTATTCAAGGATTCCGAACACGCTGCGAACCTTTTTGCGCTGCAGGAGAGCGGAAATATTTATTCCAGGATGATGAACCCCACCAACGATGTCCTGGAACAGCGGATGGCCGCCCTGGAAAACGGGGTGGGCGCCCTGGCCACCGCCTCGGGACAGGCGGCGGAGTTTCTGGCCATAGCCAACCTGGCCGGTGCAGGGGACCATATCGTATCTGCCAATAGCCTGTACGGGGGCACATACAACCTCTTCAAAGTCACACTGAAGCGCTTCGGTATTGACGTTTCCTTTGTGGACCCGGCAGATCCGGAGAATTTCCGCCGGGCGCTCACGTCCCGGACGAAAGCAATTTACGCTGAAACCAGCGGCAACCCGAAGCTTGACGTTGTGGATTTTGAGGCGCTTGCGGACATAGCCCATGGGGCCGGTATCCCCTTTATCGTGGATAACACCGTACCCACACCCTGGCTCTGCCGGCCGCTGGAGTACGGCGCGGACATAGTGGTCCATTCGGCCACCAAGTTCATTGGCGGGCACGGCAATTCCATCGGAGGGATTATTGTGGACGGTGGAAAATTTGACTGGACTAACGGCAATTTTCCACAATTTACCGAACCCGACCCCAGTTATCACGGTGTGGTTTACACCGAGGCCTTTGGCCCGGCTGCCTTTATTGGCAAAGCCAGAGTGCAGTTGCTGCGTGATCTGGGGCCGTGCCTGAGCCCCTTTAACGCCTTTCTGCTGTTGCAGGGACTTGAGACCCTGCCGCTGCGGATGGAGCGGCACTGCCGGAACGCGCTGGCCGTGGCCAAATTTTTGGAACAGCACCCGCGGGTGGCATGGGTGAATTATCCAGGCCTGCCCAGTCACCCCTCGCACGAACTGGCCAAAAAATACTACCGAGGTGGTTTTGGCGCGCTGCTGACCTTCGGGATCAAGGGGGGCTATGGGCCGGCCAGGCGGTTTATCGATTCGCTGAAAATTTTCTCGCAAGTGGCGAATATCGGTGACGCCAAGTCTCTCGTCATACACCCGGCCTCAACCACCCACCAGCAGTTGACGGAGGCTGAACAGCTGGAAACCGGTGTAAGCGGGGATTTGATCCGCCTGTCCGTCGGGATAGAGACCATTGATGATCTGCTGGAGGATCTGGATCAGGCTCTGAACAAAGCCTGACTCGAGGTTACGGGACAACGGGCTGCTTTCTCTTCCAGCGCAAAAACCTGACCACAGGGCGGCCAGGGAAGGGAGCTGGCCCGGGAATTCAGTAAAGTGAGCGGGGAGTAAAAGCAATTTGAGGCCTTTATTGTTCCGGATACCATCCCACCTTTGGAGGTGATGATAATGAGTGATGCGCTAAACGTTCTTCCAAATGAAAGACGCAAGCGGTTCGACGGACCCGGGGAGCCATCTTCCGTAGGCTATGTCTACCCCCGGAAGATCAGGCTTGCCGACGAGAAAAACCCGCTTCCCCTGGAATGCGGGAAGGAGATCCGGCCGGTGGACGTTGAGTATGAGGTTTACGGGGAGCTGAACGAGAATAAGGACAACGCTATACTCATCCTCCACGCCCTTTCCGGCGACGCCCACGCGGCCGGCTGGTATCATGACGCCGAAAAACTGGGAAGGCCCTGGCTGGCCAAGCGGCCTGGCTGGTGGGACAACATGATTGGGCCGGGAAAGGCCTTTGACACAAAAAAATACTGCGTCATATGCTCAAATATACTGGGCGGCTGTTACGGCACCACCGGGCCTTCCTCCATTGATCCGGCAACTGGCAGGCCCTACGGCCTTCGTTTCCCGGTGGTGACCGTGGGGGACTGGGTGCGGCTGCAGGAGCGCTTAATCAGCAGCCTGGGTATTCAGAGGCTGGTCTCCGTGGCCGGCGGTTCCCTGGGCGGGCAACAGGCGCTGGAGTGGGCCCTGGCTTACCCTGACCGGGTGGACTCGGCCATCATCATTGCCTCCACAGCCTGGCTCAGCGACCAGGGCCTTGCTTTCAACGCCGTGGCGCGCAAGGCGATTACATCAGACCCGTGTTTCCTTGATGGTGATTACTATGAATCCGCGGGACCCGAGCAGGGACTTGCAGTGGCCCGGATGCTGGGGCATATCACCTACCTTTCCGAGATCTCCATGCAGCGCAAATTTGGGCGCAGGTTTTGTAACGGTAACGGGCCGGGGTTTCAGCTGGAAGCTGACTTTGAAGTAGAGGGTTACCTGCGGCACCAGGCAAAGTCCTTTGTGGAGCGGTTTGACGCAAACAGTTACTTGTATATTACCAAGGCTGCCGACTATTTTGACGCCTCAGCCTGGGGCGGCGGCGACCTGGATAAAGCATGTCAGAGGATCAAGAGCAGGATCTTGCTTGTATCCTTTTCCTCAGACTGGCTCTACCTGCCCGAGCACATGAAGAAACTGGCGCTGGCCCTGGGCCGGAACAGGAAACATGTAAGCTACGCCAATATCCAGTCTACCTACGGGCATGATGCTTTTCTGCTCGAGGTGGATAAGTTGACGCTGCTGGTGCGGAATTTCCTGGAGGGCGGTGGGCAAACTGGTGAATAAGCAATACCGTTTTGACCATAAGGTAATTTACGACCTTATTCCGGCCGGGAACTCGGTACTTGACCTGGGCTGCGGCAACGGCGAACTCCTGTCGAAGCTGATCAGGCATAAAGGCGTTCAGGCCCTCGGTATCGAGAAGGATTTCGACCTGGTAGCTGAAGCAATTGCCAGGGGTGTGCCTGTCATTCAATCCGATCTTGACGAAGGGCTGGCCGGGCTGCCCGATCATTTTTTTGATTACGTTATCCTGGAGAAAACCCTTCAGGCGGTTAAGAAACCCCTTTTGGTGCTGGAAGAGATGCTGCGGGTGGGTAGATACGGGATTGTAAGCTTTCCCAATTTCGGGCACCGGCAGGTTGTTTTATCGCTCTTAAGGACGGGGAGAATGCCGGTGACCCCCAGCCTGCCCTACCAGTGGCATGACACGCCGAATATCCACCTTTTCACGGCCCTGGACTTCCTTGACTGGGCCAGTGCAAATAAGGTCAGGGTTGAAAGGGGGTTTTCCTGGACCGGCAATGGGACTGTCCAGTTTAAAGAGGAGGAATCGGCTTTTGCTGTAGAAGTCCTGTTTGTTGTCTCAAAGGAAGGCTGAGCTGGGAATAATAGCAAACCGGGGAGGTAATAATCAATGGCTAAAATTGCAAACAACCTGACTGAGTTAATCGGCAAAACACCATTACTGAAACTGAACCGGGTGACAGAGGGATTGGAGGCGGAAGTTGTTGCCAAGCTGGAGTACTTCAACCCCGCCGGCAGTATTAAAGACCGGATAGGATACGCCATGATCAGGGATGCGGAAGAGAAGGGACTGTTAAACGAAGATAGTGTTATCATTGAACCAACGAGCGGCAACACCGGCATTGCCCTGGCTTGCGTGGCTGCGGCTAGGGGCTACAGGCTGATCCTGACCATGCCCGACACCATGAGCGTTGAGCGCCGGAACCTTTTGAAGGCTTATGGTGCAGGAGTGGTCTTGACTCCAGGTGCGGAAGGGATGAAGGGCGCCATCTGGAAGGCTGAGGAACTGGCGGCCAAAACCCCTAATTCTTTTATGCCCCGGCAGTTTACAAACCCGGCCAACCCGGAAATTCACAGGTTAACTACGGCAGAAGAAATCTGGACTGATACCGACGGCAGGGTGGATATTGTAGTAGGTGGTGTCGGCACCGGCGGTACCATCACTGGTATCGGCGAGGTGCTTAAGAAACGCAAGCCCGGCCTTAAAATAATTGCCGTGGAGCCCCAGGATTCCCCGGTGCTGTCCGGAGGAAAGCCCGGTCCCCACAAGATCCAGGGTATCGGCGCCGGCTTTGTGCCCGAAGTGCTGAACCCGGCCATAATCGACGAAATTTATAGAGTTAAAAACGAGGAGGCCTTTGCCACCGGGCGGAGGCTGGCCCGGGAGGAAGGCCTGCTGGTGGGCATTTCCTCCGGTGCGGCTGCCTTCGCAGCCCTGCAGGTGGCAAAGCGGCCGGAAAACAAAGGTAAACTGATTGTGGTAATCCTGCCGGATACCGGTGAAAGATATTTAAGCACCGAGTTGTTCCAGAATTAATCTACCTTAAAACGGACATTTTTCATCCTTCTGCTGGTGCTGCCTCAGGGACCCTGGGCTAGGCTACCAGGCTACCATACCATATACCATAAGTTGATAAGTTGGTGTGATAAGTTGGTGTCAGGCACCCACAGGTACAGGTACACATTTCCTGCCGGTTTTCAGGGATTGCCTGCCCGTTAAGCAATTACTCAGGCAAAAGGGTCTGGCAGCAAGTATAAGAAGCATAAAGAACGTCCCTGTTTCCTGCACTGCATTCGCAAATTGATGTAAATTAATTCTAAAAAACTGTCCCCGAGGGGAAAGGGAAGGAGTTGTTATGAGTGACTTTCCTTTCCCCCAGCAATTCTTCCGGCGGAGATAGCATGGGCAATAGAACATAGTTTGGACCCATTTCCTTTATGATATACTCTTTATGATATACTTTATAATGCCAGTGTTGAGAGATGACTGTGAGGGCTGCGTCAAATTTCCCTTGATTATCACATGGCGGCGATTTATCTGGTTTTGCAGCGATGATCAAACCTGTGCCTGCTCCCTTACCTTATGACTGGTATCTGGAACATAGTTGTTTACTATGGCCGTCATAAATGATATATTATTGTCTTCAGGAAGAAAGTAAAGGTGTGTTTTTATGAAACCCTTTCAACTGAAATCGGAATTCACCCCCAAAGGGGACCAGCCCCAGGCCATTGCCGCCCTCGTTGAAGGCCTGCAGAAGGGGTACAGGGGCCAGGTCCTGCTGGGGGCCACCGGCACAGGTAAAACCTACACCATGGCCCAGGTGATCCAGGCCGTCCAGAGGCCCACCCTGGTCCTGGCGCCCAATAAGACCTTGGCTGCCCAGCTTTGCAGCGAGTTCAAGGAATTCTTCCCCAATAACGCAGTGGAGTATTTTGTAAGCTATTACGACTACTACCAGCCCGAGGCCTACATCCCCCAAACTGACACTTACATTGAAAAGGATTCGTCCATCAACGATGAGATCGACAAACTGCGCCACTCGGCCACCACGGCCCTCTTTGAGCGGCGGGACGTGATCATTGTGGCCAGCGTCTCCTGCATCTACGGCCTGGGCGATCCGGAGGAATACAGCACCCTGGTCCTGTCCCTGCGCCAGGGGGAATGTTACGACCGGGACACCGTCCTGCGCAAGCTGGTGGACATCCAGTACGAGCGCAACGATGTCAATTTTACCCGGGGTAAGTTCCGGGTGCGGGGAGACGTGCTGGAAATCTTCCCTGCCTCTACCTCGGAAAAGGCAATCCGGGTGGATTTTGACGGCGACGTGGTGGAAAGGATGCTGGAATTTGACCCGCTGACCGGGGAGATCCTGGGCCTGCGCAGCCACGTAGCCGTTTTCCCCGCCAGCCACTACGCCACTTCCAGGGCTAAGCTGGAGCGCGCCCTGGTAACAATTGAGGCCGAGCTGGAGGAACGCCTGGCCGAGCTGCGTTCCGCGGAAAAGCTTCTGGAGGCCCAGCGCCTGGAGCAGCGGACCCGTTACGATATGGAAATGATGCAGGAGATGGGCTACTGCAACGGCATAGAAAATTACTCCCGCCACCTTACGGGGAGGCAACCCGGACAGCCGCCCTACACCCTGCTGGATTATTTTCCGAAGGATTTCCTCATGATCATTGACGAATCCCACGTGGCCGTGCCCCAGCTGAGGGCGATGTACAATGGCGACCGTTCCCGCAAGGAAGCCCTGGTGGAGCACGGCTTCCGCCTGCCCTCGGCCTTCGACAACCGCCCCCTAACCTTCTCCGAGTTTCAGGAGCGGCTGAACCAGGTCATCTACGCTTCGGCCACGCCGGGAGATTTCGAGTTGGCCAACAGCAGCCAGGTGGTTGAGCAGATTATCCGGCCCACCGGGCTGGTTGACCCGGAGATCTCTGTCCGGCCCACCCGGGGCCAGATCGACGACCTGCTGGGGGAAATCAGGCTGAGGGTGCAGCGCGGGGAGAGGGTCCTGGTGACCACTCTGACCAAAAAGATGGCCGAAGACCTGACGGACTATTTGCGGGAAATGGCAGTGAAGGTCCGTTATCTACACTCGGACATTAAAACCATCGAGAGGATGGAAATATTAAGGGACCTGCGCCTGGGGGTTTTTGACGTCCTGGTGGGTATCAACCTTTTAAGGGAAGGCCTGGACCTGCCGGAAGTGAGCCTGGTGGCCATCCTGGACGCTGACAAGGAGGGCTACCTGCGCTCCGAGCGCTCCCTGATCCAGACCATCGGCCGGGCTGCCCGCAACGCCGACGGCAAAGTGATCATGTATGCTGATAAAATCACCGAATCCATGGACAGGGCGATCCGGGAAACCAACCGGCGCCGGGAAAAACAGCTGGCTTACAACAAGAAACATGGAATTACCCCGGAAACGGTCCGCAAGGCGGTGCGGGAGGTAATTGAGGCCACCCGCGTGGCGGAGCCCAGGACGCTGTACGAGGTGGGAACCCGGGGTAAGAAGATGACCAAAGCCCAGTTGAAGAAGCAAATCGCTGCCCTGGAGAAGGAAATGAAGGAATCAGCCCGCCAGCTGGCCTTTGAACGGGCAGCCCAGCTCCGGGACCTGATTATTGAGCTCCGGCTGCAGCTCCGGGGCGAAAAGGGCATCGGCCCCGCCATACCGGACGGAATAGAAGTCCGGGGCTGAAATATTGCTGCTACCCCTACGCATTGGTGCCTGTTGGTGCCTGACACCAACTTATCAACTTATCAGGTGCCTTGTGCCTGACACCAACTTCATTATAAAAGCGGCGCAGCTGGCCGGTGGAACGGCTGCTTCTAAATATAATGCTACAGAAATCAAGTTTCCCCTGTTAAGATAAACTATTGGCCTTCATAAGCCTGGTCAAGGAGTTGTTCTTTGATGCTGGACAGGATCCTGGTCAAGGGCGCCCGCGCCCACAACCTGAAAAACATAGACGTGGAGATACCCCGTAACCGCTTTGTGGTGATAACAGGCCTGTCGGGTTCGGGCAAATCCTCCCTGGCCTTTGATACCATCTACGCCGAGGGCCAGCGGCGCTACGTGGAGTCGCTGTCGGCTTATGCCCGCCAGTTTTTGGGCCAGATGGATAAGCCGGATGTGGACTATATCGAAGGACTTTCCCCGGCCATTTCCATCGACCAGAAAACCACCAGCAAGAACCCCCGCTCCACTGTGGGCACGGTAACCGAGATTTACGACTACCTGCGCCTGCTCTTCGCCAGGGTGGGGCGGCCACACTGCCCCAACTGCGGCAAGCCCATCACCCGGCAGACCGTGGAGCAGATGGTGGACCATTTGACCGCCCTGGAAGAAGGCACAAGGGTTCAAATCCTGTCACCCCTGGTCCGGGGCAAGAAGGGCGAGCATGTAAAGGTTTTTGAAGAAATTCGCCGGAACGGCTTTGTCCGGGTCAGGGTTGACGGAGAGGTAATGGATGCAAGCCAGGAAATCCGTCTGGATAAAAACAAAAAACACACCATCGAGGTGGTGGTGGACCGCATTGTCCTGCGTCCGGAATCAAGGCGCAGGCTGGCTGACTCCCTGGAAACGGCCCTCAAGGCAGGGGGCGGGGTAGCCATAGCTGCCCTGGAAAAGGAAGAGATAATCTTCAGCGAGAATTTTGCCTGTGTGGACTGCGGCATCAGCATCCCGGAAATCTCGCCGCGCCTCTTTTCCTTCAACAGCCCCTACGGGGCCTGCCCGGAATGCACCGGCCTGGGGGTTAAGAGGGAAATCGACCCGAACCTGGTCATCCCGGACCGCAGCAAATCCATCGCAGAGGGGGCTATCCAGAGCATTAGCTTAGGGGGCTATTATTACCAGTTACTGGAGGGAGTAGCCGCCCATTACGGTTTCAGCCTGGACACGCCGGTAGAGGAGCTGGCGCCGGAGCACCTGGACGTGGTCCTCTACGGCACCCGGGGCAAGCGCTTCCCCTTTGTGGTGCAGAATGATTACTACGGGCGCAGGCATGAGATCTATGCTCCCTTTGAAGGGATCATCAACAACTTGAGCAGGCGTCACAGGGAAACCAATTCCGAGCACCAGCGGGAAGAGCTTGAACAGTATATGAGCAGCCGCCCCTGTCCCGCCTGCCGGGGTGCCAGGCTCAAGCCGGAGGCCCTGGCGGTCAAGGTGGGGGACCGCAACATCACAGAAATAACGCGGCTTTCGGTGCTGGAGGCCCAGGCCTTTTTCAACGGGCTGCAGCTGACCGGGCGGGAGGAAATAATCGCCCGGCAGATCCTGAAGGAAATCCAGGAGCGACTGGGTTTTCTGGTCAACGTGGGTCTGGATTACCTGACCCTGGACCGGGGGGCCGGCACCCTTTCGGGGGGCGAGGCCCAGCGGATCAGGCTGGCCACCCAGATCGGCTCCGGCCTGATGGGTGTACTTTATATTCTGGACGAGCCCAGCATCGGTTTGCACCAGCGGGACAACCAGCGCCTGCTGCGGACGCTGGAGCACCTGCGGGACCTGGGGAATACCCTGATCGTGGTGGAGCATGACGAGGACACCATGCTGGCAGCCGACTACATTATCGACATCGGCCCGGGGGCCGGTGAGCACGGCGGCCGGGTGGTGGCCACCGGAACCTACCAGGACATTATGAAGAACCCGGAGTCTATCACCGGCCAGTACTTGAGCGGTAAGAGGGTGATCCAGGCGCCCCTGGTCCGCCGCCGTCCCAACGGCAGGGCCCTGGAGGTGCTGGGTGCCTGCGAGAACAATTTAAAAAACATTGATGTGGCCTTTCCCCTAAATCTATTTACCTGTGTGACCGGTGTTTCCGGTTCGGGCAAAAGCACCCTGGTCAACGATATTCTTTACCGGAAGCTGGCCCAGGAACTGCACAATGCCAGGACCCAGCCCGGCCGCTGCCGGGAGGTGCGGGGCATCGAGTACCTGGACAAGGTAATCGATGTCAACCAGTCCCCCATCGGGCGTACCCCCCGCTCCAACCCGGCCACTTATACAGGCGTCTTCAACGACATCCGCGACCTTTTTGCCCAGACCCCCGAGTCCAGGATGCGCGGCTACAAGCCCGGGCGTTTCAGCTTCAACGTCAAGGGAGGGCGCTGCGAAGCCTGCCAGGGGGACGGCATCATCAAAATCGAGATGCACTTTTTGCCGGATGTCTATGTGCCCTGCGAGGTCTGCAAGGGCCGGCGCTACAACCGGGAGACCCTGGAGGTCCGCTACAAGGGCAAGAACATTGCCGATGTGCTGGATATGACCGTGGAGCAGGCGGTGGAATTTTTCAAGCACATTCCACGGATCCACCGCAAGCTCTGTACCCTCTACGATGTGGGCCTGGGCTATATCCGCCTGGGACAGCCCGCCACCACCCTGTCCGGCGGCGAGGCCCAGCGGGTGAAGCTGGCCACGGAGCTGTCCCGGCGCTCCAACGGTAAGACCCTCTACATCCTGGACGAGCCCACCACCGGCCTGCACGCCGCCGATATTGACCGGTTGCTGAAAGTGCTGCACCGGCTGGTGGAAGCCGGGGACACGGTTGTGGTCATTGAGCACAACCTGGATGTGATCAAGACGGCCGATTACATCATCGACCTGGGCCCGGAGGGCGGGGACAGGGGAGGGGAAGTGGTTGCCGTTGGCACCCCGGAAGAAATTGCGGCCTTTCCCGGCTCTTACACCGGTCAGTTTTTAAAGAAGGTCCTGGAGAAGGATCGCGCAAATCAAAACCTAAAATGTTAAATGCCTCCCGGCAAGATTATTATTTCCTGTTTTTTAAAGAAGGCAGTGGGTAAAGATGCAGCTTGAAGAAAAACTGAAGCACATCCCCGCCAAACCCGGCGTCTATCTCTACCGGGATAGTGCCGGCAAAATCCTCTATGTGGGGAAAGCTGTGTCCTTAAAAAACCGGGTCCGCTCCTATTTTCAGCCCGGGGCGCAGCTGCCGCCTAAAACCAGGGTTTTGGTGGACAAGGTGGCCGACCTGGACTATATCGTCACGGACTCGGAAGTGGAAGCCTTGATTCTAGAGCAGAACCTGATTAAGGAGCACCGCCCCCGCTATAACGTCCTGCTCAAAGACGACAAGAGCTACCCCTACCTGAAAGTTACCCTGGGGGACGATTACCCCCGGGTGATGATCACCCGCCGCCACGTCAAGGACGGTTCCAGGTACTTCGGCCCCTACACCCGGGTGGGAGCGGTTAACGAGACCCTGCGCCTGCTGAAAAAGCTTTTCCCCTTCCGCTCCTGCCGGAAGAAGGAGCCGGAAAAACGGGAACGGCCCTGCCTGAACTACCATATCCAGCGCTGCCTGGGCCCGTGCTGCGGCCTGGTGGACAGGGAAAAATACCGGGCCATGATCCGGGAGGTCTGCCTGTTCCTGGAGGGTAGGCAGGAGGACCTGGTCCGGCAGTTGACTGCCAGGATGGAGGAGGCTGCGGAAAGGCTGGATTTTGAGCAGGCAGCCCGTCTCCGGGACCAGATCCGGGCCGTAGGCGAAGTGATAGAAAAGCAGAAGATCATTTCCGGAGGTTTTGAAGACCAGGATGTGGCGGCCCTGGCCGAAACCTTTGACGAGGCCTGTGTGATGTTGTTCCTGATCCGGGGGGGCAAGTTGATAGGCAGCGAGCACTTCATGCTCGAGGGGACCGAGGGGCTGAGCCGCTCCGAGATTATCACCGCCTTTGTCAAGCAGTATTATAACGATGCCGGCTTTATCCCGGGAGAAATCCTCCTTTCTGAGGACATCGGGGAGGAGAAGCCGGTTATTGAGGCCTGGCTTTCCGATATGAGGGGGGCCAAAGTGGTCCTGAAGACGCCCAGGCGCGGCGAAAAGAAAAAGCTGGTGGAAATGGCGGCCCGCAATGCCCTCCTGGCCCTGGAACAGGCCCGTTTGGAGAAGGGGGTGGAGCGTGACGAAATTGCCGGGGCGCTGGCCGACCTGGCCCGGGGGCTGGGCCTGGAACAGCCCCCCCGGCGCCTGGAGTGCTACGATGTCTCCAATACCCAGGGGGCCGAAAGCGTGGCCTCGATGGTTGTTTTTGAGGAGGGCAAGCCGGCCAGGGACCAGTACCGCCGCTTTAAAATCCGCACCGTGGAGGGGCCGGACGACTTTGCCTCCCTGCAGGAGGTGCTGCGCCGCCGCTTCACCCGGGCCCTGGAAGAGCGGGAGTTGATGAAGACCGGGCAGCTTTCCAGCAGGGAGGCCCGTTTTCACCTGCTCCCGGACCTGGTCATTATAGACGGCGGCAAGGGTCAGCTGTCCGCTGCCCGGCAAGTTATGCGTGAACTGGGTTTTGACCGGATCCCAACCTTCGGCCTGGCCAAGGAGGAGGAACAGCTTTTTGCCGAAGGCCGCCCCGATCCCATTATCCTGCCGGCGGGCTCCCGGGCGCTCCACCTGCTGCAGCGCCTGCGGGACGAGGCCCACCGCTTTGCCCTGTCCTACCACCGCAAGCTCAGGGGCAAGGCCGGGCTGAAGTCCCTGCTGGAGGAGGTTGAGGGTATCGGGGAGGTTCGCCGCCGGGAACTATTGAAAGCCTTCGGCTCCCTGGCTGAAATTGAAAAAGCATCACTGGAAGAGCTGGCCGCTGTTAAAGGCATGAACAAAAAGGCAGCCCGGGCTGTCTATGATTTTTTTCACCGGACCTGACAAACCAGTTTGCCTGGAGTTAATTTTTCCATGGTAGGGACCGGGCATTAGCCTGTGGCGGATCTGCTTTAAGTTCAACGAGGAGGGTTATGCATGAAAAAACTGTACGGGTTAATGGAAACGCTGCTTCAAGAAAAGGAGAGTTTTGTCGTAGCTACCATTTTCGATAAAACCGGTTCCGCGCCGCGCACCGCCGGTGCCAAAATGGTGGTACGGGCTGATGGCTCCATTGCGGGTACCATCGGGGGAGGACGCCTGGAAGCGGAGGCTATAAATCTTGCTAAAGAGGTCCTGCGCTTAAAGCAGACCAGGCTGCAGTCCTTTGACCTGACCAGCAGGGATGCGGCCGGGATGGACATGATCTGCGGCGGCAAGGGTGAAATCCTGCTCGACTACATCGACGCCGGCGATGAAAACAACCGCCTGGTCTATCAGGCAGCGGCAGAGATCCTGGAGCGGCGGGAGAAGGCCTGGTTGGTCACCATTCTGGACAGCGTTCCCGGAAACGCCGGACTGGTAAGGCAGCAGTGCCTGGTGAAGCCTGACGGATCCCTTATCGGTAAGGTTGACTGCGATCCCTATTTACTGGAAAAACTGGTTAGCGGGCCGGCGAAAATATCCATCCACGCAGAAGCTTTTGGTAAGACACGCTTTTTGGTTGAACCCCTGCGCCAGGGCGGAACGGTTTATATTTTCGGCGCAGGCCACGTCTCCCAGAGGATTGCCCAATTAAGTGAGTATGTTGGTTTCCGGACAGTGGTCCTGGATGACCGTGCGGAATACGCCAACCGGGAGCGCTTTCCGGAACCTGTGGAGCTCATGGTCATTGATTCTTTCCACAAGCTGCCGAAACTAGATATCGACGAAGATAGTTACCTTGTCATTGTGACCAGGGGCCACCTTTACGATAGAATTGTCCTGGAACAGGTGCTGCGGAGCGGCGCCTGCTATATCGGCATGATCGGCAGCCGGACCAAAAAGAAACTGACCTTCGATGAAATGCTCAAACAGGGCTTTACGAAGGAGGAACTGGACCGGGTCTATGCGCCCATCGGGATTAACATTGGTGCAGAAACCCCCGAGGAGCTGGCCGTGAGTATTGTAGGCGAGCTGATCATGGTGAGAGCCCGGCGGGAGCAGAGAAAACAAAAGAAAACCAGTAGCAACGCCGAATCCTGTTGTACCCTACAAGATCCCGGGAAATAATCTGTCCGCTGTGGTATTGTTGAGTAGTTAATCATAGCAGAGGCGCAAGACCCTGCCCAAGAAACCCGCTCTCTGAATAGTTCTTATGTTTCAGCCGGGTTTCGGTGGGCAGAGCTTGTGCTGTTTTATTAAGCATTTTCCCGGGGACGGAGGGTTATTACGCCGGGTTAGTGTAAAGTTATTGTAGGAGTTTTACAGACAAAAAGAGAAGATATCACCGTCCTGCCAAGGACGAGTAATCTCCGAAAAGACTACTCGAGAGGTGATATCTTCATGGAAATAATTCG
>Ga0116180_1000208_pt1 | contig 56923 bp, 35 predicted proteins | sample AD_UKC073_MetaG_FD_89804 | JGI IMG/M metagenome (GOLD analysis project Ga0116180, IMG submission 89804) | Active sludge microbial communities of municipal wastewater-treating anaerobic digesters from USA - AD_UKC073_MetaG | ecosystem: Engineered > Bioreactor > Anaerobic > Digestate | place: USA... | reverse complement strand
CGATCTGGTCTCCTCGCACCGAGCCTCGCTCGAGCAGTTCATGACGTTCTACAACGTCACGCTGATGAACCCCAGCGTGCTGTGCGGCTTGTTCGCCGGCGTGCTGCTGGTGTTCCTGTTCTGCTCGCTGACCATGAAGGCTGTCGGACGTGCGGCCAACCAGATGATGCTCGAGTGCCGCCGCCAGTTCGAGATCATTCGCCAGTCGCTCCGCAACCAGGGCAAGGACGAGGCGTTCGTCCAGAACCCCGACAACTGGCCCAAGCGTGTCACCGTCGATAACCACCAGTATCCCGACTACGCCAACTGCGTGGCCATCTCGACCGCCGGTGCCCAGAAGGAGATGGTTCTGCCTTCGATGCTGGCCATCATCCTCCCCGTGCTGGTCGGGCTCGTGTTCGGCGTGCCGGGCGTCATGGGTCTGCTCGCGGGCGGTCTGACCTCCGGCTTCGCGGTGGCCATCTTCATGGCCAACGCCGGCGGGGCCTGGGACAACGCCAAGAAGCTGATTGAGACCTACGGCAAGCTCAAGGCCAAGGACATCGTCGAGGACGCCGCCACCCGCGAGCGGATTCCGGCGGCCATCCGCGACACTATCGTGGCCCGGGCCGAATTGGCCGTCCGCACCGGTCATGGCGAGCAGATCATCTACGGCAAGGGATCCGACGATCACAAGGCGGGCGTCGTGGGCGACACCGTCGGCGATCCGTTCAAGGACACCTCCGGCCCGAGCTTGAACATCCTCATCAAGCTCATGAGCATGGTCTCGGTCGTGTTCGCCGGCCTGATCGTCAAGTTTGCCCCGCAGATCAGCGCGTTCCTCGGCCTCGGCTGAGATTGCCCTGTTTGCGAGACCTGAATCACGAGAGCCCGGAGGCCCAGGCTTCCGGGCTCTCGTCTTTTTTGTATCTATCCCTTTGCGAATACGAAGAATAGGTTTCTTTCCCCGCTGTTCCCGGCTGGACCGCCGATCGATCGCCCGCGACGGCCAGCCGGGGCCTTGTTGGGAGTCCAGCCGCTGGCGCCCCCCCTTCTGACCGGCAGGCACACCGAAATTTTCCGGCCGCGCGGGCAGGGGTACCGGTCCCCCTCGCTTTCATGCCGATTTCTTGGCGACGCTTGCTTTGGGCACCCGATAAACAGAGGCAGGACGGTTCCTAAGGCCGGACCGGATGCTTTAGGCCGATAAGCTCGCTATCCTGTTGCGACGGACGATCGCCCGCCCCGTTAAGGCTCGGCCGGCCTGACGACGCTGGCCGAAGCCGTAAGCGGTCATAATCGTCGAAAGAGAACTCGAAACCGAGAGTCGTGTTTCAACCAACCCGTGTTCTTCGCAAGGAGTGAGGAATGATGTGTCTGAAAACAATTTCCGAACGCCGGTTATGTGGGATCGTCGCGTGTGCTGTCGGCCTGATCGGGCTGGCGAGTGTCGGCTGCGAGCCGCCGCAGCCGGCGGAAGAGATCGCCGCTGTCACCTTCACCCCCGCGGCCGGCACGTTCACCGGCAGCATTGATGTCACGCTCGCCAGTGAGACCTCGGATGCCTCAATTCGCTATACCCTTGATGGCAGCGATCCCACCAGCGAGAGCGGGATTCTCTATACCGGAACGCCGATTCGCCTGACGGAGACGACCACGATCAAGGCCATTGCTTACCTGGAATTCCTGACCGGCACCGTGGAAAGCGACGTCAGCCAAGCCACGTACACCCGGCTCGATCAGGTGGCCAAGCCGACATTCAACCCGGGGGGAACCAGCTTCGCCGAATCAATTACGGTCCAGATCACGTGCTCGACGGTGGATGCCATCATTCGCTACACTACCGACGGCACTAATCCGTCCCAGACGCACGGTACCAGCATCACCAGCGGCGATTCGGTCACCCTCAACTCCACGACCACGTTGAAGGCGATCGCCTACAAGCCCGGCCTGATCGACAGCCCCATCGCCGAGGCCACGTATACCAAGCAGGCTCAGCCCGGCCAGGTGGCCGAGCCGGTCTTCACGCCGAACAGCACGACGTTCGTAAACTCGATCAGCGTCCAGATAACCACGAGCACGCCCGGTGCGGCCATTCGATACACGACGGACGGCAGCACGCCCTCCCGGTCCAACGGCACCCTGATCGCCAGCGGCGACACCGTCACGCTCAGTGCCACCACCACACTGAAAGCGATCGCGTATAAGGACGGCATGACCGACAGTAACGTCAACCTTGCCACCTACACGCGACTCGATCAGGTGGCCAAGCCGACGTTCACTCCGGACGCCAGCAGCTTCACGGATCAGATCAACGTCCAGATCACCTGTTCGACGGCGGACGCGACCATTCGCTACACAACAGACGGCAGCGATCCCTCCAAGAGCCACGGCACGATCATCGCCAGCGGCGATTCCGTCACGCTCACCGCCACTACCACACTGAAAGCGATCGCGTACAAAGACGGAATGGTGGACAGCCCGATCGCCCAGGCCGTGTACACCAAGCTGGACCAGGTCGCGCAACCCCTATTCTCGCCCGACGGGTTCAGCTTCGCTTCCAGGGTCGAAGTGGTCGTCACCTGTGACACGCCGGGCGCAACCATCCGTTACACCACCGACGGCAGCGATCCATCCAGAACCCATGGAACGATCATCGCCAGCGGCGATTCCGTCGAGATTACCACCACGACGACGCTCAAGGCCATCGCCTATAAGGACGGTTTGACCGACAGCAGCATCACACAGGCGACTTACACCAAGATGGACCAGGTGGCCCAGCCGGCGTTCAGCGTGGCCAGCGACATTTTCCTGAACTCGACCACGGTTCAGATCACCTGCGCGACACCGGACGCGACGATCCGTTACACCACCGACGGCTCTACTCCGTCCCAGACCAACGGCACCATCATCGCCAATGGCGCTTCGGTGGACTTGACCACCACCACGACGTTGAAAGCCATCGCCTACAAGACCGGAATGGTGGACAGTGCCGTGAAGGAGTCCCTCTACATCATCCTGGAAATGGTGCAGATCCCGGCCGGCACGTTCCAGATGGGTGACTCCACCGGCAACGGCGAGGCGAATGAGTTGCCCGTGCACACCGTAACGATCAGCCAGCCGTTCTACATCGGAAAATACGAGATCACTCAAATCCAATGGCAGGCGGTCATGGGCTCGAATCCGTCGAACTTCAAAGACGGCGACATGAATCGTCCGGTCGAACAGGTCAGTTGGGACGATTGTCAGGCGTTCATCACCGCGCTCTCCACGCGTCTCGGTCGCACCTTCCGGTTGCCGACTGAAGCCGAATGGGAATACGCTTGCCGCGCGGGTTCCGAGGATGACTACTACTTCGGCAATGACGCTTCACTGTTGGGTGACTATGCGTGGTATATCGGGAACTCCAACTTCGTCACGCATCCGGTCGGTCAGAAACTGCCCAATGCATTCGGCTTGTACGACATGCACGGCAACGTCTGGGAGTGGTGCAACGACTGGTACGGCCCGTACGCCGCCGGACCGGAGACCGATCCGACCGGCCCGGGTGTCGGCACTGAGCGGGTTCTCCGTGGCGGGTCCTGGTTCGACTACGCCGAGAACGTCCGCAGTGCCTTCCGCGCCATTCTCGCCCCGGACCAATCGAACGGCAACATCGGACTCCGCGTAGTCATGGACGCGCCGTGATACTGGATGGTTGACGACGCCTCGCATGAATTATCGGGCCGGCCACCGTTTGACGGTGGCCGGCCCGCTTCTTTCGAATCCGAGCACATCCGTGCGAGGTCAAATCTTTTTTTCTCAAGTCCGCCGCCGGAAAGCACCACCTAAGGGAAATTTACACAATAACCCACAAACCAAGCTTTAACAAATACTTACACGCACTCTACCTACAAATTTTGGGGCGACCCAGCCCACTGAAAGTTTGGCGAATTCGAAAATTTTTATTGACACGCTCGAGGCATTCTCCTAGCATAATCAGCTGAGGTCCTACGATGGGACCCCAAGGGTATGGGTAAGAAGAACCGGAGGACGGGTTAGCACGCAGCTTTGCACGCAGCTCGTCGTCGAAGGGGAGGATGGAATGCGGAAATCACTTCTTGTTGCCACGACGGTGATACTCGTGGCCGGCACACAGGTGTGGGCGATTCCTATTCTGGCGGGGCAGGCGGCTATTGCGGCTGCCGAGTCCGAACCGTTGAACGGGACGCTCGTGGCAGGCCCGTTGGAGACGCCGATGATCGGCACGGCCTTCGATGCGAAGGTCACCTCCTGGGTTTACGAAAATGACGAGAGCAACCCGTATGGCGGCCTGACGTTTGTTTACGAGATCGTCAACAGCGAAGCAAGCCGTCATGCCATTGGTCGTTTTACGGCCAACGGGTTCAGCGGCTTCCTCACCGACCTGAGCTTCGCGATCGAGCAGGACGTGACGGACAAGGTGCCCCCGGCTACCATGGACCGTTCCCTCGACGGTGACGTGGTGGGCTTCTCGTTCGTCGGCCCGCCGCTCGGCCCGTCGGTGCTGGTTCCTGGCGCCACCTCGAACCTGTTGATCGTGCAGACCGACGCTCCCGATTACACGACGAGCATCGGCAACGTGATCAACGGTAGCATCGCCAGCGGTGCGATCTACTCCCCGATTCCTGAACCCGCGACGATGCTCTTCCTGCTCGGTGGTATCGGCTTCCTGCTCCGCCGTCGTTAAGTCGACATGAGCTGCATTTGAAATCGCATTGAGGATCTGGCGATGGCAAGCAGCCGTCGCCAGATCTTTTTTCTTGTTAGCCCCTCGTGCCACAATGCTTGCCTTGCGCGCCGGCCAGTAACCAGCGTGATGTCAGGGCCAAGAACGGGTCGGTGGCTGCACGCATGGATGCCCGCTGTTGCCGGTCTTGCCGATCCATCCTGCCTGCTTCGACGTTCGCTGCGACACCGATGGTTGGCCGGATGCTCGGCCTCGAAGAGGCGAGCCGGCGAATCAGAGACGGCACCAGGATCAGGCACGATCGGGGTAAATCGGAATCACTACGTCCGAAAACTTTCTTTGGACGCGCCTTTCATCATTCGCTATAATCGGCATCGTCAGTGCACTCGACGGTAGTGTCCGGTGCATAGCCTTGGCTACTGTCGGCGCGGCGCTTCGAGTGCGACAACAGGTCTGTGCGGTCGCCACCAGGTGGCGGTTTAATCAAAACACACAGCTCGTCGGGCGACCCCCGGAAAACTGGCCCGAAGATCCGGCCACTGCTGATGCCAGAGAATTTTGTCGTGGCACCGCCAAAGGGTCCTTTTTGTTCTTGGACTTTCTTCGGAAGGGGAACAGCATGCCCACCCAGATCCGTCGGGCGTTCATGGGACTTGTTGCGCTTGCATTCGCCTCGCAGACCTATGCCGCCTCTCCGGTCGTCAGTAGCGTGCTCGCATCGCAGCGTCCCGACAAAATAGTGGAAATCCAGTACGATCTGAGCGACGCCGACGGCGATGCGTGCACCGTCACCGTCCAGGCCAGCAGTGACGGTGGCAACACCTGGACGGTTCCGGTCACCGCCTTATCAGGCGATGTCGGACCGGACATCCTCCCCGGTGACCAGAGGATTATCCTGTGGGATTGCAAGGTCGACCTGCCCGGCGTAATCGGCTCTCGGTTCAAGATCCGCATTTGCGCGGATGACGGCGAGAACCAGGCCCCGAGCATCTCGAATCCGGCTGTCACTGGCGGATTCAATCAGGGCGAGCCGAGCACTGTCGAGGTCACCTGTCTTGCCACCGATCCGGACGGCACTGTGCTGTCGGTCACCGTGAATCTCGGCGCGTTAGGCGGGCCAACCGCCCTACCGCTCTCACCCGGCTCTGCCGGCCAATGGCATGGCAAGGCATCCATCACACCGCCCACCCGCGGCACGGCTCACGTCACATTCACTGCCGTCGATAACCGCGAGGCTTCGACATCGATACAGGTATCCGTCGAAGTGCTGCCGCCCGGCATGGTCTTGATTCCCAGCGGCCAGTTCCAAATGGGCGATCCCTTCTACACAGAAGGTGACTTGGCCGAGCGCCCCTTGCATAACGTCGTGATCGACGAGATCCTTCTCGCCCGCCACGAAGTCACCAACCGGGATTTCGCAGAAGCATTGAACTGGGCCCGCGCGCAGGGTGGGCTGATCACGGTGAGCAACGGCACTGTCTACAGGGCCGGGAGCGGCACGACCTATCCACTCTGTGACACGACGACATCCAGTGACTTCAGCCGAATCACTTGGAACGGTGACAACTTCGGCGTCGTGCCGGGGAAAGAGAACCACCCAGTTGTCCTGGTCAGTTGGTACGGAGCGGCGGCGTACGCGAACTGGCGGAGTGCCATGGCCGGGCTGCCGCCGGCCTATGATGCAGGTTGGAACTGCAACTTCGCAGCCGGTTATCGACTACCAACGGAGGCGGAGTGGGAACGAGCGGCGCGGGGCGGCGCGGTGGGTCACCGGTTCCCCTGGTCGGACTCCGACATGATCGACCACAGTCGCGCCAATTACTACAGTTCTGCCTACCCGTTCTATGACCTCGAAGAGACGGCCGGCTACCATCCCATGTTCGGGGTCGGCGAACGACCGTACACCAGTCCCGTCGGCTATTTCGACAAGAACGATTACGGCCTGTACGACATGGCGGGCAATGTTTGGGAATGGTGCAACGACTGGTTTGACAACGGCTACTACGCAACCAGTCCCACGAACAATCCGCACGGGCCGCTCACCGGAACCACCCGCGTGCTGCGCGGCGGATCGTGGAGCAGTCTGGCCGTCAACCAACGATGCGCGTATCGCACCAGCGGGATCCCTTCGTATCGTGCGATCACCCACGGTTTCCGGCTGGCTCTGCCACGCAACTGACCAGGTGGCGTGGAACCGGTTCAGGAAGTCTGCGAATCTTGACTCCAAAATGCTGAACTCCGTGAAGGCTTGGCCATTATGACGTGCTTTCCCCGAAGAGCGAGACGCGTGCTACTCACTCCGAAGATTCGTCGGCCTGGCACCGGCAGGGCCGCACACCTCCTTCTCCTGGTGGTGGCCAGCTTCATCACTGCCACGGTCCGCGCCGGGATCGGCTACGGAGAATCGCCGCTGTTCGCCATCGATGCCTCCACCAACTGTGCAGAGTCAGCACTGCTCACCATCGACGCCACCCACTGCGCCACATCGGACCTGTTCGTCATCGACAACCGCTACGCAAAGGCTGACTTCGATCGGGATTACGACGTGGATCTCGATGATCTGTCCACGCTGCTGGCCTGTTCACTCGGGCCGGGCGTGCCCTGCACGAACGACTGCCTCCACGCGGATTTTGACCAAGACGGCGACGCGGACCAGGACGACTTCGCCATTTTCCAGCGATGCTACAGCGGCGAGACCCAGGTCGTCCCGCCAGGCTGTGCGAAGTAGGAATTAGCCCTGAGCTAAGGCTGCGAGCTATAGGCTCCGGCGTGGCATTGCCACCGGGACACATGGTCGTTCGGTTGGTGCGTACTGGTCTCGTCCTGCAATTCGTGGCGTGCTCTCTCCTGCCTGCCTGTACGAAGCTGCTTGCCAACCGCTCCCCGGGGGGTTAGCTTAACCTTGATCACCGCCACCGAAGCGGGGCCTTGGCCCCCAAAGCAAAGGAGAGCCACATGAGTCTATTCAGCCGTCGTGAGTTCATCAGGAAATCCGCCGCCGGTGCATCCGCGGTGGCCTTAACTTCGGGCGTTGCTCGCGGCTTCCCGGCGAACGAGAAAGTCCATCTGGGCTGGATCGGATACGGCGGGCGGGCCACCGGTCTCATGCAGCACATGCTCGAACGCTGCCCGGACGCGGCCCACGTGGCCATCTGCGATCTCAAGCCCGACCGCGTCGAAGCGGGTCTCAAGGCGGCCGAGCGTGACAAGCCGCGCGGCTACACCGACTTCCGCAAGATGATGGAAAAGGAGAAGCTCGACGGCATTCTCGTGGTCACCGCGCCTTGCGATCACGCCGACGTGGTCGTTCCGGTACTCGAGGCAGGCTTCAACTGCTTCGCCGAAAAGCCCATGGACATCACCGTCGAGAAATGTGACGCGATCACCAAGGCCGCTCGCAAAGCCAAGGGCTTCTACCAGATCGGCACGCAGCGTCGCAGCCATCCGACCTACCAGGCGGCCATGAAGTTCATCCACGACGGCTTGCTCGGCAAAGTCTCCTTCATGCAGGGCGGCTGGCACTGGTCGGGCGACCCGTCGGCCGCTCCCGTCCCCCGCGACGGCGGCCGGCTCATCGAGCAGGCCAGTCACCACATGGATGTGATGGCCTGGGTGATGAAGGACGTCGCCCCGCTCAGTTGCGTCTCAATGGCCCGTGCCGATGAGGACACCAAGCCCAACGAGTTCAGCGAAACCAAGTCCGCCACCGTTTTCCAGTTCCCCGGCAACGTGCTCTTCTCGTACACGCACCTGTTCCGTCTGCCCGGCAAGTTCGACAAGGAAATCCTCCTGGCCTTCGGCGACAAGGGTGCGATCGACTTCAACGAAGCCCTGTACACCGGTCGCGACGAGAAGGAGCACCGCTTCGGCCCGCCCATCGGCAAGGCCTGGGATCAGGGCACGCCCGAATCGCTCATCCACTTTGTGGACAACATCAAGAAGGGCAACAAGACACCCTGGGCGAACGTGGAAACCGGCCGAATCTGCTCGCTCATGTGCATCATGGGTCGCATGGCCCACGTAAACGCCGTCAAGAACGCCTACGAGCCCGCCGTGGTCAAGTGGAAGGATCTCGGCACCACGACGGACCTGTAAGCCGCAATCGACGCGACGACGCGACGAGAGGTGACGCGTCAATTCGTATCAGCAAGGGGCTGCGGGCATGACTCGCAGCCCTTCTGCTTGCGCTCACATGCCGGCTTGCTGCGCGCTCTTGTCTCGCTGTGCGTACCAGTAGGTGGCGGCCACGAAATACACCACCGTGGCGACCAGATACAGCGTTTTGAACCTGGACACAGCCGCCTCGAACCCTCCGGCGTCCGTGTCCAGCAGAAAGACGTATACCGCAGATCCGAAGCACCAGACGAGCGAGAGAACGGCGACAGCCCCCGAAACCCAGTACAACGGACCGACCCGGAAGCCGGTCTGATTCGCTGCGGCAACCGCGTGCGACGATCTCGCCATCGGCACGACCGGCTCGAGTGCCTCCACCTCACCATCGCCGCCCTTCCGCGCGCCGAACACCGGCGCGAGCAGGAGGTAGGTCGCCGCCGCGATGAACCATCCGGGCAGCCATCGGAAGAACAGATGCAGCTCCGCCATCTCCATGGGCGAGCGAACGCGTCCGCCGGTGAAGTCCTCGATAGGAAAACTCAACACGACCACCAGGGCCCAACTGATCAGCGCCGCCGGGTTCATCCACAGCCGCTGTCGCGCCGTCCAGTATTGGCACCAACCCAAGCGCGGGAGCACCCAGTGCTCGACAAACACCACTGCCCCGACAGGCATCAGGACCAGGCCGTAGATCGCCACGAAATCGAGCAATCGCATGAAGATCGCGGGGAAGCAACCGACGATCGTGGTGATCGTGCCCGCCGCCACGGTGACCTTCCATCGCGGCCAGTCGGGCGTGATGATCTGCAGGGCCAGACCCGCCCGGTAGATGGTCGGATTGGCGGTGGTCCACCCGGCGATCAGGACGGCCAGTAACCCGGCCGTGCCCACCGCAGCGTCGGCCATGGGCCCGGGCTTGAGTCCTTCGCCAAGGGCCGCGCCCATCACGCCCGCACAGATCCACGCGAGAAAATGTCCAAGGTACATGCCGAATGCTGAATAAAAGCCGTAGTGCCAGTGCCGGGCGTAGCGGAACAAGGCCATGTCCGATAGGCCCACGTGCATGGCCAAGTTGCAAAACCATGCGAAGAACGCGATGTGCCAGAAGCCGAGCTTGGGCATGATCTCATACAGACCCGGCGTACCCGCACTCGTCGCGACCGGCCCCGGCCCGCTCAAATCGTGGCCGCCCGCCGCCTCGGCGGACGTCTGCTTGATGACGTAATTCTTGCCGTTGATCTCCACCGGTACGCGTCCCGCGGCCTGGAGAGCCGCCGCATCGAACGGTACGTCCGCGGGCACCGGGCCGATGTACTTCTCGTACGGCCGACCGGTCCAAATGCGAGTCTGAGCCACCTCAACCAGGTCGCCCCACGTGCGGATCTCGCCCAGCTTGGGCAGCGAAACCAGCGCTCCGCCGATGAACACCAGGAACATCCACGGCGAACAGACGGTGGAGAACCGGCTGAGTGCCTTAAAGCCCATGATCGCCAGAGCAATCACCACCGCTCCGACGGCGAGCACGACGATCACCCATCCCACACTGTTGGGGTACACGTCCTCGAGCCGCGGATGGGCGATATGGATGCCGATCTTCTCCAACGCCATGATGACAGCGCTGGCCGACACGCCGATCATGGCGGCGGCCAGGCAGCAATACAGCAATGCGTTCACGAAGTTGTACACCACGGTCAGGCCGGGGCCGATGATCCGCCGCACGTACCAGTAGAGCGTCAGCCGCACACGGGTAGCGATGGGCGCACAGATGAACGCCCACGACAGCACGGCCAAGGCATTGCCCAGGATGAGCCCCCAGATCAGGTCGCCGGCCGAAGCCCCCCACTGCACGAACAGCACGCCAATCACGAACTCGGTGGCCGCCACGTGCTCGCCCGCGAACAGGCCTGGGTAGCGGCGGCCGGACTGCAACTGGTCTTCGCTCACCGGCTCGCGCTCGAACTCGTAGAGCTTGTCCAGTCGGCCGGCCAGGTCTGACGAACTCGATGAAGTGGCCACACTCGACTCCTTGCGACGAAAAGTTTGGGAAATGAAACGTCCGCGAAGATAGAGGCGGCAGCGCGACGCGTCAACGGGGATTGCCGTGATCGACGTTGGCGAGAGGCAGGTGTGGCCCGCCCATGTGCCGCCAACGAACGTGGCGCGCAAAAACGCGGCCGGCGATCCACGCCGACCGCGAGGAGGCTGGAAGCAGAGCAAGACTCGTGTATCGTTCGGTAGCGATCAGTTCGGCTCGGCCGACTCCGCGACGGGATGCGGCAGATCGGCCGCTTCCGCTGCCGGTACGCTTTCCGCCGGCGGTGACGCCTGATGGTCGAGCCACTCATCGGAGCCCGAAGCGAGGTTCGGCACCAACGGGTCGTAGCTCAGGTCGTCGAGCACTTCGGGCGAACGCTGCCACGGTGGCAACAGCGCGTCTAAACCGGCAAACGCCGACCCTTCGATCGAGCGCAAGCGGATCTCGGCACTCGCGCTCGCCGGTTGCGTCGCCGGCGCCGCCGTACGGATGAATCGCCGGTCGGGGAAGACGAACGCCTCTTGGGTCCACAGCGAGGCATAGTCCGACGACCACTCGGCTTGAGGCCACTTGACCTCGGGCCGCCCGGCCTCAAACCGCCCGGCAGCGGTGAGAGGCGGACCGGCCATGCCTTCATTCGCGTCGAGTTCAGACCAGGCGGCCCTGGCCGTCGCCAGGAAGTCCGACGCATCAATCATCACATTTCGCGCGACGACATGGAACCAGTCGTTCAACCGGCCGGGCACGCTGGCCCAATCGGGACCGGGCGGACCCGCCGGCCGTGTAGCCGGGGCGCCGGCCAGCTCGATCCGCTCCTCAGGCGAGGTCATCGCCATTCGGCCGGCCGCTTCACGTTCCTCCCGGATCTTGCGGTCGGCCGCATCCAGCACGTCCGCCGGCATCTTCTTGAGCTGCTCGGTGGCGGCGACCAACTTGGGATTCGCCTCCAGAGCCCGCTTGTACGCCGCGGCCGCATCAACGTTCTTGCGCTTGGACTGATACATCAGCCCCAGGTTGTAGTACGCGTCGGCCGGCGGCAATACGGCCTGGAACTGCTCGAAAGCCTCGTCGAACCGATTCGTCTGAGCCAGCACCAGTCCGAGATTGATCCGCGCCCGGGCGAACCCCGGCGCCAGCTCGACGGCTCGAGTCAGCGCGGCCTCCGCGTCCTGCCAGCGCTGACGAAGAATGTAGCTGAAGCCCAGGTTGTTATGGACCTGCGCGTTGTCGGGCTCGAATCGCAGCGCTTCGCGGTAAGCGGCTTCAGCCGCTGCGCCGTTGCCGATCTGGTCGTTCAGCACGCCGATCCGGACCAGAATCTGCACGTTCTGCGGATCTTCGTTCAGTGCGTACTGGTACTGCTGCAGCGCCTGGATCGGGCGATTCTGGCTCTCGTGCAGCCGGGCCGCCGCGAGATAGGTTTTCGCCTGGATCTTGGTGGGGATGCCGTCAATCGACGGATCGGTCGCAGCCGGCTGCCGGGCCCCTGCGGGCTTTTGCTGTTGGACGCCGCCCGGTTGAGGGCCGTCCGGCGCCTGACAGCCGGTGTGTAAGATGACTGCCGCCGCCGCTGTGGACGCAATCAACAAACGCATCCTTGCGAACATGACATTACTCCTGCCTTGCAGTCGTTTCATCGCGGCTCGATGGCTCGCGCCGCGCGTTCATGCACGATGGGGTTACTTTTGATCCTCGGAACCGGCCACGATCCGCGCATGGGCCGTGCCGACCGTTTGCGGCGTGGCGGTCATGCCCGCGCGAGCGGCCTCCGCTTCGCCCGAACGCATGCCTCGGCCGCCGGCCACCGCCACCGCGACGGTCACCTGATCGGGCCCCACGCCTTCGGTAGTCAGGAAATCCCGGATCTGCAGCACTCGCTGTTCGGCAAGCGCCGGCGGGTCATCGACGCCGTCGTAATTCAGTTCGCCGCCATAGACCTTCAGCAGCGTGGCATAGCGCTTCAGCCGCCGCGCCCCCGATGCGTTCAGTTCCACCGAACCAGGCACGAAGTGGACGGGCGACATCGATCGCTCGTTCAAGAGGGCGTTATCCACCATCCGCACGTAGTTGTCCTGCAGCGCCGAGGGCTGGTCCGACTGGCCCTGCGGCGGCGCATTGAGCCGCTCCGGCGGTCCTTCGCAACCCGCCAGCAGCAACGCCGCTGAAAACAAACTCGCGATTGTCGCCCATCTGCCGGTACTCATTTTTGTTTGCATTGAACCACCTTCCATGAACGCCTTGGACACACACATAGTCCGAATATGTGTCGTGTCCGCTCTGCATATCGACAGAAACCCAGGTCCGATTTTGCTAATCCGCCCAGGATTTGCCTGTCATCGACGCAGGTTCTGAAACGCGACACCGAAGGCCGGGCGAAGGATCGTTATATCGGACCTGCAAATGAGGATTGGCGTGTTGATGGGAGGAGCAGCGTTGAGGACGATTGTGGTGCAGGCATCATACCTGCGCACAACTCCGCAGGAGGCCTTCACCACAACGCCCGATAACCGTCCACGTCGAGACGGTTCTCACGCGCCGAGCAGCGCGGCCGCCCGATCGGGATTGAGCCAGCCGCCCTGGTCGAGCAGGTCGCCGAGCGTGAAACGGGCTCGGATGAGATGGCTGAACTGCACGGCCGCATGCGCGGTTTCATGCGGAATGGGCTCGTCCAGTGTGTCGAACGTGCGTGGAGCGCCGGCTCGGGCCAGGTAATCCTCCACCGCTCGGCTGGTCCGCACGTTGGCGGCAATGAACGCGTCGAGCTCTCCGGCCCGCTTGCGATCCACGAAGCGACGACGGGCCTCGCCCGACTGGGCCCAGCGTGTCATTTTTTTGTCATAATCGCGCCAGATCTCGGCCATCAGCTTGCCGGCCGGATCGTATTTGCCGAACGTCGATTCGACCCGCCTGCGCCAGGCCCTTGACGCATCCGCGGGTACGTCGGCAGCGATTCGATTAAGGTCCAGCGCGTTCCAGGCCCGCTCGTACGCCCGAGCCGCCAGCAGCGTGGCCACGCCGACCTGCCCGCCGTGCAAGGCCTGCTCGCGACCGTCGTATTTTGCGGTCATGTCGAAGAAGTGGCTGATGACGTGTTCCCACCCGCTGATCGGCGCCGTCTGGTTCACGATGGACATAGCCATGCCCGCCAGGAGCACCGCCTCGGTCACCGATCGCACGCCGGGCAACGTCGCCTTGGCCACGTCGTCGGCGCGATCCAACATCTCCTGCTCGGCCTGCGCGAGCAGCCGACCGGGAAGAACGCTGAAATCGTCGTCCATGCCGACCACGTGGGCCAGATAATAGTCACCATAGGCGACACTGCGGGCCAAAACGTCGCCGAAACCGGCCTGGCTCATGATGGCCGGGGCGCTCGCGATGGTCCGCAGATCGCAGATCACCGCATCGGGCGCTCGCGACGACAGCGTCCGCTTGACGCCGTCCACACTGAGGACGGCCAGCGCTGACGTGAACGCCGTCACGCTGGCTGCGGTGGGGAAGCTCACGAAACGCAGCCTCGACGAGGGGTTCGCCTCCACGAACAGATGACGAGCGTACTTGGTGATGTCGGTCACCGTGCCCGAGCCCACGCTGACCACCACCGCGTACGCGCCCAGCTCGCTGCAGAGCTCTTGGGCGGCCTCGAGCTTGGCGTGGCAACGGCCCGGTTGCACCGGTACGTGCCGAAGCTGCACGGAACCGCGGCGGCTCAATCGGTCGAACACGAGCGGTTTGAGGTCGTCGCTCCCTCGCCGCATGGGCGTGTGATCGCAGACCAACAGCACTTTGCCGCCGGCTGCCATCTGCCAGACCACGTCCACGAGAGCATCGAGGGCGTCGTCGGCTACTACCACCTGTTCAATCGCGATCGGCCGAATGAATTCCCCGGGGCGGGCCCAGGCGCGAAGCGATTCGTTGATCCCCTTCACGTCGCAAGCGTCGATTTGGTCCATGGCTTGGTAGTCTACCCAGCCATTTTATATAATCAACCGCGACGAACACGAAACGCGACGTGAAACGCTCGAGAGAAGGAGCACTCCTTTTTTATCCCTCAGGCCTCGGGTCTCAGCCCTCAGGTCTCATCCTTCAAGCTTCGGGCTTCCCTCCCCCTGCTCCCGGCGGCTGCCCGGGCGCTCGCAGAGCCATGACGTGTAGCCGTCGCTCGCCGAGGAGTTCGTCGTTGGCATAGATTTGGACCCGGTACTCGCCCGGGTGAGGCAGCGTCAGGTTGCGGATACCGAAGTTGATCTCGGCCACCACCCGCGGATCGGCAAATTGGATGACACCTTCCTGCGTGAACAGTACCTGCTGGTCATCGCTGGCACTGACCAGCGACAGGCGGATACGGGTGTTCCCGCGACCATCCGTCAAGGCCACGTGAATGGCCAGCCCAGGATGCACCACGGGAAAGCTGCGGGCGGTGATGGTCGAGAACGTCCCCAGCAGTGTGCACTTCTTGGTGGCCGGATCCTGGTGGATGGCATCACAGATCACCATGGCTAGGATGACCGGCCCGGGCGGCCCCAGTTTGCCTTCAGGCATTGACAGACTCCTTCCACTGATCGGCCATCCTACGCGCCGACTCGGTAATTGTCACGGGGACTGGGGCCCAACACCTGAGACTCGGGCGCGATGCGCGAGCGTGCGGACATCAGCCGCGTTGCGGCGCTGCGTTGCATCTGTCGCCCCTGTCGGGGCTCCATAAAACAGAAGGGATGGAGCGCTTCGATCCCCGTCGCCAACCGGGGGCTTACGCCGCCCGGCTACTAACCGCTGCCCCTTCGGGGGCAGAAACGCTATGACCGGTAGACCATGGGCCGGACATCTGACAAGAGCTGACGGCTAATAGCTGAGAGGTGCCCGCCAGGAAGGTACAGTCCCGGCGCGCATGCGGTACGTCCGATTGAGAGCTGACAGCTGACAGCTGACAACTGATAGCTGTTGGCTAAATCGCTGCCGCGGTCAGTCCAGGTTGAGGAACTCTTTCATGTACTGGTCATAGACTTCAGCGCTGCGGGGATCGGCGAAGTTAAGACGAAATTCGTTGATGACCTTGGTGCCCATGGGAATCCATTCCTGCCAGCAGGTCTGGCAGACCTCGGCCCAGACGCGTTCGCCGAGAGGACCTTTGAACGGGCGTTCGGCCATCTTGGGCTTGGTCTGGCCGCAGCGTCGGCAGGTGATGGTCTGGCCGGCTTCGCCGGCAGCGGGCGTCGATGCCGCAGATGCCGCTGCGGCGGATGTTGGAGCGGCGGGCGCCTCTTCGGCCGGCGGTTCCACGCCGAGCGTCTTCATCAGGGCAACCATGTCCTTGCGCGGCATAAGGTCGCCGCGTTCATTGGCGACGTCGTAGCCCTTGCGGAGCGTCTCGATGGCTGCATCACGTTGGCCGGCTCCCTTCTGAGCCAAAGCCAACAGGTAATAGGCCCGCGAGTTGGTCGGAGCCAGCTCGACGGCACGACGAAGCGAATCGACGGCTTGGGAATACTCGCCCACCTCGAGGTAGATCTTGCCCAGGCTGAAATGGCCGAGCTCGTTATCGGGGTCGGCTTCGGTCATCTTCTTGAACTGTTGGATCCGCGGATCGTCGGCCATGAATGACACTCCGGTGTTGGCTCGCGCCAAGGGTTGCTTCTTTTCGGGGACTATAGGTCGCGGCGGTACCGGATTTCAAGTAGGGCTCACACGGGCAGCCGGAGCGAGGCTGGGTGGCCGACGGAGCGTCATGGGAGACGCGTCACGGCAGAACGGTAGGATCGGGCGGTGCGGTCGCGGACCGTGGGAGCTGGTTGTTTGCCGTCAGCGGGGTGCGAAGGCTGGGTTCGCCGGTCTGGGCCCGCCACCATTCGGCAAATCGCGTCTGAGCAATCTCCATATCGTTGGGATTCATGCGTTCGACCGGCCGGCCGCCAAGCGTAACGGCGACATTCACCTGTTCCACACGCCAGAGGCTGAGCTCGGCCGAACTGCCCGGCTGCGACTGAGCGAGCAGCGTCTGGAATTGCTCCGTGGTGATCGTGGGGCCGAAGACCGTGGGACCGAGGCCCACGATCACATCCCCCCTTTCGAGCCCCAACGCGGCAGCCGGCGAGTTGGCGGTCACCGCGGTCACGCACAAACCGTAGCGTGTCGGCGGCCCGCTCAGATCGTTGAACGGCTGGTGAACCTGCGGCACGGCGATGAGGAGCAGATTCGCCCCTTCCAGCGTGCGGGCGGGCTCGTCGGCGATGGTGATGGTCAGTCGGCGCTGAGCCGCCTGGAGCCGCAACACCCGCATCCGGACGGTGCTGCCGGGCTCGCGCCGCGACACCTCGTTGGTGAACGCCTCGATCTGGGCGGCCGAGGGCGAGACGAACCGGATGACCGCGCCGTTCGCCTGCCGGATCGCCTGCTGTTGGCGAGGCGGCCCGAGAATGTCGGCGACCGCACGGCCCTCGAATTCGAGGAGCATATCGCCCGTCTTCAGGCCCGCGGCCTCGGCCGGGAAGCCCGGCAGGACGCGGCTCAGCACGAGGGCATCCACCGTCCTGCCCGACACCGGGTCGTAGATGAGGCTTTCCACGCGAGGTTGCACGCCGAGGAAGCCCATGCGGCCATTGAGCTGCCGGCGATAGAAAACGTGTTCGATACTGGATCGCAACCGGAGCCTGGCCTCGTGATCGCGCTGGGCGTGAAAGGCTTCGATCAACCGGGGCAGTTGATCGTCACTGACGCCCTTCAGGCCGGCAGTGGCCGCCTCGCGGACCTTGAAACTCGGATGGGTGAGATCTTCGAGCAGACGCTCGATGTCTACGGCGGGGGTGACCGGACGCGTGGTGGGCGAAACCTCGACCTGCCCCACCGCCGCGGCGCTTGCGAAAAGCGACACAGCTGTGGAAAACACGAACGCGCGCAGGATGTTTCCGCTGGTCCGATTCACATCAGGTCTTTCATCAGGTCCGGCCCGTTCTGCTCCAACCATTTTACCTTTCGGGCGATCATCTGCAAAAATCGAAACCCTTCGATCCGTCCGAAAGACCCGGTTGCGGCGATGGGAGCCACGGCCTCGGCGATCAGGGCCTCGATCATCAGGGCAGTGATCACCTTGGCCCGATCCGGGGGGACGTCGAATTGTTCATTATATCCCGCCCAGAACAGCCGAAATCGCTCGACGTCCAGTTCGGCGGGCCAGCTCCGCGGATCGGACGCCCCCCCGATGATCGAGAACTGGAGCAGGCCGTTGGCCAGATCGGTCACGGCAGGCAGCACGTGCAGCGAGTCGTAGTCGATGACGGCACACACACGCTCGTCGGCAAAGAGCATGTTGCCCGGATGCCAGTCGGAGTGGACGAGTTGATCGGGCCAGGAGTCGAAGCCGGCCTCCTGCACGCGGTCGCAGGCCGTGGTGTAGGACGTGTAGAGTCCGGAGACGGTGGCCAGCATCTCACTCTCGTGTCCCACCACGCTGTCGTCCTTGGCCACGGTTTGCGGGATGTTGTGCAGGTTGGTCTGAACGATCGAGGCGTTGTGGTAGCCCAGCCGCGACGGCACCCAGTCGCTGTGGTAATCGGCGAGCAGGCGGTGAAAGCTGCCGAGTACACGGCCCGCGTCGTGAGTCTCTCCGGGCAGACGGGCGTAAACGTTGCCGCGGACGAACTCGAACATTTCGTACAGCCGGTCATCGATGATGACCATGGTGTCTTCGCCGTTGGCGGTGGGGATGAGCCGCGGCAGCGGGAAATCCCGTTCGAGCAGATGCAGTTGCACGGCATGGGCGAAGGCAACCTTGACGGGATGGTCGCGGCCGCGAGCCCGTCGCTTGAGGAGGAACCGGCCGCGGTCGGCGTCGATGACCACCTTGGGCGAACGGCGCGAGCCCTTGAGCTGTTTTTCGACCGTCTTGATCGCACCGATGTCGTAGTGCGACAGAACCGCCGCCAACTCTTGAGGAGCAAACTCAGCTCGAGATCGGTTCGTCACCGGTACTCATCCGCCAAACAACGGCATTTGTCGTTCGTTGGAGCCTATGATGGGGCCCGCTTCCGAAACCACGCCCACGGGTCCGCTACGAAACCGCGATTCGAAAGCCGCTGCCTTCCACAAGGCATTTCGATCCGCTCAGCCTTTGATGGTACCGTGAACCCACCGACGTTTGAAGTGCCCGGGAAAAACTTCGCCGCAAATTGAGTATTGCGGGCCTGGTGAGAAGGTGCTCAGTCACTCAATCTCGGGAGGGACCTCTTTCCCGCCCCGAAGCGCTGTCACGTCAGCTTGTTGACATCGTTGATGAGCAGCCGCAGCGTGCCGATGCTCCGGCGATCAAACGTCAACGTGAGCCGCACCTTGTCGGGGTACTCGTTGTCCTCGCCGTCCAGCGGACCGGGCCATTGTTCGATCTTGCCCGCGGTCACGATCGAGCTGTACTTGTCGTTCAGTTCCTCGAGAGCCTGGTTGCTGAGCGGCGTGTTCAGACGCAGAACCAGCTTTTCGGCCACGTAGCGGGACGAGTGATACCGCTTGTAGAAGTCGGTGATCTCCTTGGCCGCGACCTGCACGTCGTCGGTGACGCGGAACAGGTTCATGTCCTCGGGGCTGATCATGTTCGTGCGAAGCAGTTCCGCCTGCACGTACGTCCGCCAGTGTTGCCAGTACGTGCCGCCCGGCGCGTCGACGAGAACTACGGGAACGAGGGCCGCCTTGCCGGTCTGGATGAGCACGAGGGCCTCGAAGCCTTCGTCCTGCGTGCCGAAGCCGCCCGGGAACAGGGCGATGGCCGAGGCTTCCTTGATGAACAGGAGCTTGCGGGTGAAAAAGTACTTGAAGTTCACCAGCTTGGGGTCGTCGGCGATGATGGTGTTGGTCCGCTGCTCGAAGGGCAGACGGATGGCCACGCCGAAGCTGGCTTCGCGGCCCGCCCCCAGGTGCCCGGCCCGCATGATGCCGTCACCCGCACCGGTGATGACCATCCAGTTCAGCTGGCGCATGATTCGGGCGAAGTTGTCGGCCTGGACATAGTCGGGGTGGCCGGGCGGCGTTCGGCTCGAACCGAAGATGCTGACCTTGCGGACCTCGCGATACGGGCTAAAGACCTTGAAAGCGTAACGGAGTTCCTTGAGCGCCTTGTTGAGCAGTTTGAGTTCGCCGCGATCGGTCTTGTCGGCGGCCAGGCGACAGATGGTCACCATCATGTCGGCGAGCAAATCCTTGTCAGCCGACGGCGCGAATCGGTCGAGAAACGCCTCGATGGCCTTGGCTCGTTCGATGCGGCGAGACGGGCCGGCACCGGCATCCAGTTCGGTGTCTTCCATTTCCGTGATCACTCCTGGTTGCGCAGATTTTCTAGTATAACCCGCTCGCCCCTCGGCAACCACGGGGATCGCCGCGGTCACGACCGACCGCCACCCTCAGCATTGTCCCGGTCGCGGCACACGCCGATACCAACCGGCACGGGAAGCGGCTTGACGGCCGGCGGCGCTGACCGCGAACGGTTGCCTTGCGGAATCCCGCTCGAATCCGGAAGATGCGGCGGCGATTCGCCGTGCGCGTTTACCGAAACTGTCGCTGTGGTTGCGGTGGGAAATCAGTCTGTCTGCCGCCGCGCACGTCAGATCGCCGCAGATATCGGAGGGTATCATCGGATGAGACGAGCATTCGCGGGCGTTCTTGTGGTCATCGGCTTGCTTGCCTCCGCTCTCGCCGAACCGGCGACTCCCAAACAGCCGGCCGGTCCGGGCGCGGGCTCGAACATTGCGGCGCGAGCCAAGGTGTACGCAACCTCGAGCCTGCCCGGACATCCGGCAGAGCACGCGATCGACGACTCGGCGGAAACAGCGTGGCGAGCGGCGAATGCGGATGCGGTTTTGTGGCTCGACTTCGGGGCAAGAATGCGGCTGGCGGGCTTGTCGCACGTGATACGAGCGGGCGATAGTGAACCCGCTGCGACGGAGATCGTCACGTGGCAGAACGGATGGACGCCGATCGGCCAGACGGCCGGCCGAGGCGAACCCGTGGTCGCGAAAGTCCAAGCGAACACGCAGTACATCGGCATTCGATCGTCGGCGGGCAGTGCGGGCCGGCCATTGACTATCGAGACACTGCGCGCGTTCCAGGCGGGCTGGCGGCCTCAGCGCGACGGCAAGGACCTCCGCCTGCAGGACTTCTGCTTCTTCCGCCACGACGGTTACACCTACATTGGGTCGATGATGAAGGACTTCGGCCACGAAGGCATCACGATCGCCCGATCGCGCGATCTGATCGATTGGGAGCCGCTCGGCATCGCGGTGAGCCGGCGAACGCCCGAGGACAAGGCCATGCTCTGGGCTCCGCACGTCGTCGAGCATGCGGGCGAGTTCCACATGTTCTACACCGGCGTGACGCAGCCGAAGCCCAATCACTGGAACCAGAAAATCCTCGTGGCCACGACCAAGGATCCGGCAAATCCGAAGGAGTGGCAGCGCAACCACGCGGTGAAGTTCATCGTCGACGGCAGGACCGAGTCGTGGTTCCGGCCGAGCCATCCCGGCCACGTCTGGCCCGCCGACGGCTGGGCGGACTGCCGCGACCCGATGGTCTACTACAACCCGCCGGACAGAACGTGGTACCTGTTCTACTCCGGCAGCGACACGACCGGCGGCATCGTGGGCGTGGCCACCGCGCCAAACATTCTCGGCCCGTGGGAAGACCGCGGCCCGGTGCTCTGCGTGGATCGAGGCGTGCCCGAATCCGCGTTCGTGCTGCCCGATCCCGCGGGCGGCTACGTGATGGTGATCAATCACTCGACGCCCGACCGCATCGACGGAGGCATCAAGATCGCGCGGGCCCGCTCGCTCCTCCCCGAGAACGGCAAGCCTTCATTCACGGGGCTGGAGTTGCTCGAGCCGTCGGCCGAGCCGGGACTGGTCGGCTGGGCCCACGAGTTCGCCATGAATCCCGACGGCACCGTCCTGGCCGCGTATCTGACCGGGTACTTCATCAACTTTCAGGACGCGCGTTTCGTGAAAGGCAAAGGCGGCTGGACGGTGTCGGGGATACCCGAGACGACGGGGCCGAAGTGATGAGGCTTGAGACCTGAGACTTGAGGCTTGAGGTGGGGATCCGGACGGACACGGACTTGGTCTACTTGCGACAAATATGCTTCACCAGTGCAAGAAATAGAACCACAGAGACATTGAGGCGCAGAGAAGACCCACAGTTGTTCGACGGTCGTCAAGACACAATAGGCTTCAGTTCAAGGGGCCATATCCTGCCATCCGTGGTTCAACATGACCGCAAGCTACGCAATTGAAAAAGCCCCGGGCAAGGTTTGCCCGGGGCCTCGGTTCATGTGATCAGTGATTGCAGCGCGGGGCTGATGCGAGGCTCACTTGCGGATGAAGATCACGAAGTGATCCTTGACCAGCGTGTCCACGCGGTCCACCGGCGCGACGAAGTCGAGCTTGCCGTCACGGTTGAAGTCGGCGATGCCGATCTTGCCGATGACGGCCGGCGGATCCGTGGTGAACAGCGGGAAGCGGGTCCAGTAGTCCTCGATGTTATCCTGCGGATCGAAGCCCCAGGCTTTGCCCCCGCCGGTCACGATGCATTCGATCTCGCCGTTGCCGTCGAGATCGGCCAGGCGGACTTGGCCGGGTTCGGCATCGGTCAGGAATCCGATGTTGAACACGTCCCACGGAATCTGGCGGGCCGACTGCGTGGTCGACGAGCCTGGATTGCGGAACCACTGGATCAGGTTCCCGGTGGCCGAGGCCACATCCACGTGGCCGTCACCGTCGACGTCGGCCGCATCGATGATGCCCAAAGCGCCGGGCTGCTGGCCGACGAGGCGACGGTACCAATTGCTGGAAGCGACGGCCGTGTAGACCACGATCCGATCCTTGGTGATGCCATCGCGATCAAGCGGAGCGATGAAGTCGAGCTTGCCGTCGTTGTCGATGTCAGCGAAGGCGACTCGGCCGAAGGTGGCGTCGGTCGCATCAATGGCGAATGACTGCCAATAATCCTCGACCACTTCCGTGCGACGGTAGGCGGCAACCGAACCGCCGACAGTGAGGAACACGTCCAACTGGCCGTCGCCGTCGAGGTCCACGAGCCGCACCTGCGAGAGCCCGTCGCTGGATGTCTCACCGATGTTGAACACCCTCCACGGGACAGGCACGGCATCGGGAGCCAGCGCGGCCGGCCCGGGGTTCTTGAACCACTGCGTGAGCCCGAGGCTGACGCTGGCTACCGCGACATCGGGATTGCCGTCGCCGTCAATGTCACCTACCGACATAAGGTCGGCACCCTGGTTCTGCTGGCCGACCACGTTACGGCGCCAGCGGGCGTCGATCACGGCGGTGTAGAATGCAATGCGATCATCGGTCAGGCCGGGATAGTTGAGCGGAGCGAGGAAATCCAATCGGCCATTGCCGTCGAAGTCATGGAAGGCGACGCGGCCATAATGAGCCCCCGTGGCGTCGATCTGGAAGGCTTCCCAACCGTCCTCGAGGTCGGTCTGAGCTTGGAACCCGTAGATCGAACCCAGGGCGTTCTGACTGTCATAGAGGGTGACGAACGCGTCCAACACGCCGTCGCCGTTGAGATCCACCAACCGGACCTGGTCGATGACGCCGGGCACGCCGCCCAGTTCGCCGATGGTGAACACTTCCCAGGGAACCTGGGCCCCGCTGAGGAGGGCGGCCGGTCCGGGGTTCCGGAACCATTGCGTCAGGCGTGCGGTCGCGCTGCAAGCCACGACGTCGAGGTCACCGTCGTTGTCGATGTCGCCCACCGCGAGGACTTCGGCACCGTCCTGCTGCTGACTGATCACGCGCTGTACCCAGACGGTTCCGTTGTTGCGGTTCTCCAGCCAGTGCAGGTTGAGCGTCTTGGCTGTGGGCACGCTGACCACCACGTCGAGGTCGCCGTCCAGGTCGATGTCGCCGACGTCCAGCCGGCCGAAGTCAGGGGCATTGGACTCGATAATGGTCCGCGACCAGAGCGAGGGGTCGGTGACGCTGGCCGCGCCGGGATTCGGGAAGAGATAGATGTACGTGTGTGGCGGCTGCGGATCCTCGTTGCTGGCCACCACGATGTCGGGCAAGCCGTCACCGGTGAAGTCGCCGATCACCATGTCCGTCAGGCTGGCGTTGTTGTTGAAGAACCGGAACGTGTGGATGGGCACGATGACATCGGCGTCGTTAGGATCGGGATCCTCGAGGAACTCGCGTGGATCACCCAGAAAATCAACCTGCGTCCAGGTGGAGGCGATCTCGGGATTGGCGCCCTGAATGAGCAGCACGAGGGCACCGATTTTCCTGACGCCGGACGGCGGCGCGAAGCCGCTGTCTTCGACCAGCACCACGATGTCGAGCTTGCCGTCCGCGTTGAGGTCCACCAGCTCGACATCGTTCATCCGGGCCAGCGGACCACCGCCCGCGATGTTGATCGCCGGATTGAACACACCGGTCTCGGCGTTCATCAGGTGGATCTGCACGGTCTGGCTCTCGTCGGATACCGACACCGCGTCCACCAGACCGTCGTTGTTGATGTCGCCCAGAGCGACGGCGGAGGCACCGGCGGTTGACTCGAACAGCGGGTCGATCAGGTCCGGCCGCACCAGGTCGGACATGTAAGTCGGAATGCGCGACAGATCCGTGCCCGGCGGGCTGATCAGCGGGTTCTGCAGCCAGCGGACGTTGAAGCCCGAACCGCCGGCATCGGTCATGACCACGTCCTGGTCGCCGTCGTTGTCGATGTCCGCGAGATCCACCTTGGCCTTCTCGCTGGCGTTGGCCTCGATGATGGTCGAAAGCCACAGGGCGGGACTGGTCACCTGGGCATCGCCCGGGTTGCGGAACAACCGAACCGCGCCCTTGGTCACGACCAGGATGTCGGGACCGTTCTCACCGTCCATCTGTCCGACCACAATGTCGCTCACCTTCACGTTGCCGAGCAACAGGTTGGTCGGGAACGAGCCCGTCAAGCCGGGCACCATGGTCCAGTCCGCCGGGGTGGCGGGATCGGCCCCCTGGATCAGCATCACCAACGCCGGCTGCGCACCCTTGGCGGACAGGCCGGTGTCAGCGACCAGCAGCACGATGTCGAGTTTGCCGTCCCGGTTGAGGTCGGCCAATTCGATGTCGGCCAGACTGGTCAGCGGCGGACCGCTGGCCACGGAGATGGTCCGAAACTCGCCGGTGACCGGGTTGCGCAGATGGATCTGTACGGGCTGAGAATCGTCGGAGATGGAGGCCACGTCGGCCAGGCCGTCGTTGTTGATATCGCCGACCACGACTGTCTTGGCTCGCGCTGTCGTCTCGAACAGCGCGCCCAGGTGATCGGAGGTATACGTCGGGATGCCGCTGCCGGTCGTCGCGGCCGGGCTGATTCTCGGATTCACCAGCCAGCGCAGGTTGAAGCTCTTGGCTTCCGGCACGGTCAGCGCGATGTCGAGGTCGCCGTCGGCGTCGAGATCGGCCATGGCCGCCCCACCGAATCCGCTGAGGTCGGACTCGATCTTGTTGCCGATCCACTTGGTCACGGTCATCGCCGAAGCCCCGCCCGGGTTGGAGAAGAGCCGGACCTCGCTGGAATTCGGTCCGTTAGCGGTCACCACGATGTCGGGACCGGGCCGCTCGTCAAACGTTCCGACCAGCAGCGCGGTTGGCCCGTCCTTGACGCCATCACCACCGGGCAACGTGAGATTCTCGGGCGGCGGGCTTCCGGCACCGGGCAACTGCACCCACTGCGACGGATCGGTGGGATCCGCCCCCTGGAACAGGAACACGAGGCACCCGGGCACTTTGTAGGCATCCGATGCGGATGCGAATCCGGTGTCGGCCACCAGCACGATCACGTCGAGCTTGCCGTCACCATTGAGGTCGGCCAGTTCAATCGCCGTCGGACGTGTGATGGGAGCACCGCCGGCAATGGCGATGGTGTCGAAGGTGCCGATCAGCGGATCCTGCAAATGAATCTGCACCCGCTGCGATTCGCTGGAAATGGACGCGAAGTCCATGACGCCGTCGTTGTTGATATCACCGACGGCGACGGCCTTGGCGCCGGCGGTCGACTCGTACAACGGATCGACCAGCGCGATGTGATAGGCGGGCGCGTTATTGACGGCCGCCGGCTGCGTCGTGGTGGGCAGATCCACCGTCGATTCGTCGCCGGTCTCCACGCACCCCGCGAGCCACAGAATTCCCATCATGACCGTACCGATGGCAACCCAAACACATCTCATGCCAGGGCACTCCTTGGAAAAAACGCGATCGTCACCCGGGGCCGCGCGCGGGCGTACTGCTCGCGCTGCATCTCCCCCGGGGACGCCCTCGCATTTACCAATTCGGCACAGTGCGACCCCGACTCCATCGAGTTTTGCGGACTTTTCGAGGGCTTCGGAGGGGTCGAGCGGCGGTCGGACCGATTCCCGAACGCGATCGACAGGGCGTGTTTTATGGGACGCCGCCGGCGTTGTACCGAGGCGCCGGCCGTGGCATCAGGCCGGAGCGGGTCGCGATCGGCCGGGACGTTGAATAAACCGTCCGATCAGCGTAACATTCGTTCCTTTACGCGTTTGCGCCGCCGACCGGCGGCTGGAACCACGCTATCGCTGAGAGAACCCGGATTCATGAGTGACTCGCAACAGGTTGCTGATCGTAAAGCCAAGTTGGCCCGGCTCGCTGAACTGAACGTGGACCCGTACGGGCACCGTTTTCCCGACACAACCGCTTTCACGGAAATCAGAGCGCAGGCCGAGCCGCTCCACCTCGAACCGGGTCAGCACGCCGAACAGCTGAAGTTTCGGGTGGCCGGCCGCATCATGCTGCACCGCCCCGTCGGCAAGCTGGTGTTCATGACGCTCCGCGACGGCACGGGCGACCTGCAGGTGGGCGTGAGCAAGGCGGGCGTCAGCGAGAAGGACTTCACGATAGCGGCCAAGCTGGTCAACCTCGGCGACATCGTGGGAGCCGAGGGGTACATCGGCAAGACCAAGACGGGCGAGCTCACGCTGTGGGCGACGAACTTCACCATGCTGGCCAAGGCCATCCAGCCGCCGCCCGCCAAGTGGCACGGTCTCAAGGATATGGACCTGCGCTACCGTCGCCGGTACGTGGATTTGTTCACCAATCCGGACGTGCGGGAAGTCTTCAAGCAGCGCAGCCTCATCGTCGATGCCATCCGCCGCTGTCTGGTGGACCGCGGCTTCTTCGAGGTCGAAACGCCGGTGCTCCAGCCAATCTACGGCGGCGCGGCGGCGCGGCCGTTCACCACGCATCACAATGCGCTGGACATGCAGTTGTTCCTGCGGATCAGCCCGGAGTTGTACCTCAAGCGGTTGTTGGTCGGCGGCATCGAGCGGGTGTTTGAGTTCGCCCGCGTCTTCCGCAACGAGGGAATCGACAGCTCGCATAACCCCGAGTTCACGTTGCTTGAAATTTATCAGGCCTACGGCGACTACCACGACATGATGGAACTCACCGAGGCCATGGTGACCGCGGCGATCGAGCGGATCGGCGGCGGATTCAAACGAAAGTACGGCGATCTGGAGATTGATTTCACCCCGCCCTGGCCGCGGCGGAAATACGCCGATCTGCTGAAGGAACATGCGGGCGTTGACATGTCGGACATTGCCGCCGTGCGAGCCAAGGTTCGCGAGTACGATATCGACCCGGCGGGAATGGATGACGCGATCGTGATCAACGAACTGTTCGAAGCCACGGTCGAGCCGAAGCTCATCCAGCCGACGTTCGTGCTGGATTACCCGGCCCCGATCTGCCCGTTGACGCGGCGTTCGCCCGAGGATCCCAACATCGCCCTGCGGTTCGAGGCGTTCGTCGCCGGCCACGAATTGGGCAACGCGTACACCGAGTTGAACGACCCGGCGATCCAGGAGGAGAACTTCCGCCGCAATCTGGCGGGCGAGAAGAAGGACGAGACCATGGCCGTGCTCGACGAGGATTTCGTGCTGGCCCTGCAGTACGGCATGCCGCCGGCGGGCGGGCTGGGCGTCGGCATCGACCGGTTGGTCATGCTCCTCACGAACTCGACCAGCATCCGTGACGTCATCCTCTTCCCGCTGCAGCGGCCGCGAACGGTCGCCGAGGATCTCGATGATACTTACGGCCAAGGTGCGGACGACGCGAGCGAGATCGGGTATTGAAAGGAGCTATGAGCTGTGAGCTCTGAGCTGTGAGCCGGAGCCCCTGAGACGAGATCCGCGCCTGGCGACGCGGTTACCGCTCCGGTCCCGAGCTTGCAGTCTGTCGCTCAAAGCCCATAGCTCATAGCTCACAGCTTTTACGCCATGTACAAACTCTTTCTCTGTCTTCGTTATCTTCGCCGCCGCCGCATCGCCTTCCTGTCCGTCGCGGCGGTCTGCCTGTGCACGGCCATGGTGCTCATCGTGGTGAGCGTCATGAACGGCTTTCTCCAGATGGTCCGCGACCGGTCGCGGGGCATGCTCGCCGACTTGATCATTGAGAACCAGACGCTGCAGGGTTTTCCGTTTTACCAGGAATTCATCGACCTTATCAAAACGGATCCGGTCCTTGCGGATCGCATCGAGGAAGCCACGCCGGTGATCATCAGCTATGGGATCCTCCGCTTTCCCAGCGACCAGATCACCAAGCCGGCCCAGATCGTGGGCATTCGGCTGGATGAAACCTGCCGAGTCAACGATTTCGCCAAGGGGTTGTTCTACAACAAGTACTATCCGGGCACGACACATCTCGGCCCGCAGCAAGAGCCGCACTTCGGCCGCGACGACAAGGGGCGCTATGTGCTGCCCCCCGAACTGGAAGAGGCTCGCCGGCGATGGCAGGGATCAGCGAGTGAACGCGACCAGAAAGAAGCGAGACAGAACGTAAGCAAAATCTATCCGTACCCCGGCCCGGGCTTCTATTGGCCCATGCCCGGAGCCTTGTACGACCCGTCCATTCCGCTGAAATACCTCGATCCCGTGCCGCCGAGCTGGCAGGGACCGGAGCTTCCCGGAGCCATCATCGGCACGGACATGGTCGCCAAGCGACTCCCCGACGGCAGCTACGAGCGGGCGTATTATCCCCGCGGCTCGACAGTGACGCTGACCTTCGTGCCCTTCACCGATACGGGCAAGCCGCTGGAGTCGGGCACCGGCATGCCGAGCAAGGTATTTCGCTACGTGGACGACCATCGTACGGGTGTGTACGACATCGATTCGATGAGCGTCTACGTCGATTTCGACCTGCTCCAGGATGTGCTGGAGATGGACCCGCAGAAACTCAGTGAGGACGATCCGTACGCAATCATCCCGGCCCGGACAACCCAAGTCCAGATCAAGCTCACCCCCGAGTACTTCTCGGATCCGAAAAAAGTCCTGGAGACGCGCGATCTGCTGCGGGCCAAATGGAACGAGTTCATCCTGCCCCGCCTGGCCGAACTCCGCACGCCCGAGTTGGTCCGCCGGGTCCGAATCGTCACGTGGGAGGAAAAGCAGGCCACCTACATCGGCGCGGTCGAGAAAGAGAAGTATCTGGTCACGTCGTTGATCTCGATCGTCAGCATGGTGGCCGTCCTGCTCGTGGTCTGCATCTTCTACATGATCGTCCAGCAGAAGACCCGCGACATCGGGATTATTAAGAGCGTCGGCGCGACTTCCTTCGGCGTTGCCCAAATATTCCTCAGCTACGGAGCGGCGGTTGGCGCGGTTGGCGGCGGGATGGGCATCGTGCTGGGCGTCCTGTTCGTCAAGTACATCAACGAGATCCAGGACGGCTTGAAATGGCTGGGCGAAAAGTTCAACCGCGACCTGCAGGTGTGGAACCCGGAGGTGTATGCCTTCGACCGCATCCCCAACCAGGTCGAGAGTTGGGACGTGGTGATCATCTACGGCGTGGCCGTGCTCATGTCGGTGCTCGGCTCGGTGATTGCGGCGTATCAGGCCTCGCGAGTCTGGCCGGTGGAGGCATTGCGCTATGAGTAGCCCGATCCTCCAGGCGACCGGCCTGCACAAGTCGTACCAGCTGGGCAAGACGCTGCTCGACGTGCTCAAGGGGGTGTCGATGAGCGTCCATCACGGCGAGTTTGTCGCCATCATGGGCGCATCGGGCTGCGGGAAGAGCACACTGCTGCACCTGCTGGGGGCTCTCGACGTGCCCGACCGTGGGACAGTGACCTTCGAAGGCCAGGACATCTTCGCCGGATCGAATGCCGAGCGCGACCGATTGCGGAACGCGACCTTCGGGTTTGTCTTCCAGTTCTATCACCTTCTCCCGGAGTTGAACGTACTCGAGAATGCACTTATCCCCTGCATGGTGGGCAACACCGTCCTGGGCTGGATGAGACGCAGGACCGATCTGCGCCGCCAGGCTGCGGCACTGCTGGAACAACTGGGGCTGGGCGGGCGACTCCGCCACCGACCCAACGAGTTGTCCGGCGGCGAGCGCCAGCGGGTCGCCATCGCCCGGGCCTTGGCCAACCGCCCTCGCGTCTTGCTTGCCGATGAGCCTACGGGTAATCTGGATGCGGCCACGGGACGGGAAATCATGAACGTTCTGGTGGACCTGAACAAGGCCGGCCAGACCATCGTCATGGTAACTCATGACCCCCAGGTGGCTGCTTCGGCCCACCGCATCGTGACTCTGGCAGATGGCAAGATCAAGCACCCGAAAGGCTGAGCCGAAGGGCCCTGATCGGGAACGCGAACGAGAGCAGGCGCATGAATTTCGATCAACCCAACCAGTATGCCCCAAATCCCAATCTCAAGATCTGGATGAACGGGAAGATCGTCCCCGTCGCCGAGGCCACCATCAGCATCTTCGATCACTGCATCCTCTACGGAGACGGTGTGTTCGAAGGTATCCGCAGCTACGGCGGCAAGGTGTTCCGGCTCGATGCCCACCTCAGACGTCTGGAAGACTCGGCCCGCGCCATCCGGCTGACCATCCCCATGACGCGCGAAGAATTGGCCACCGCGGTCTATGACGCCATGAAGGCCAACAAGATCGTGGACGGCTACATCCGCCTGGTGGTCACCCGCGGTGTGGGCACGCTCGGGCTGAGCCCCAACCGGACGGCGTGCCCCAGCGTCTTCATCATCGCCGACCAGATCGCCCTGTACCCGCAGGAACTCTACGAGCAGGGCATGGCCGTCATCAGCAGCAGCGTGATCCGCAATCATCCCAACGCCTTGTCGGCGCGGATCAAGAGCTGCAACTACATCAACAACATTCTGGCCAAGATCGAGGCCCTGGACGCCGGCGTGTACGAAGCCATCATGTACAACCACCTCGGCTACGTGGCCGAGTGCACGGGCGATAACATCTTCCTGGTCCGCAACGGCGTGGTCCAGACGCCCCCCATTACGGCGGGCATCCTCGAGGGTGTCACGCGAGACGCGGTCATCGAGCTGGTCGCCAAGCGCAAGATCCCCTTCCGCGAGATGGAGCTGACGCGCCACGATCTGTACGTGGCTGACGAGTGCTTCCTGACCGGCACCGCCGCCGAGGTGATCCCGGTCACCCAGATCGATGGTCGGCCGATCGGCACGGGCAAGCCCGGCCCGATCGTCCGGCAGCTCATGGCCGACTTCCGCGAGCTGGTCAAGCACGGCGGATGAAGTGAGGCGTCAGCGCGAGTCCATATTCAGCAGCCCCGCACCGCAACCCGGTCAACTCCGAACGGTGGGGATCGCCGCTTGTCGGATGCTGAATAACTTCGCGACTCGCAGCTTGTTAAAGGCCAAGCTCCTCGAGTCTCAGCCGTGGCTGGCCTCGAATCGAACTCTGAACCCGGCGTGGTCGGAACGCAAGCGCGAACTGCGTGATCAGGGGGAAGTAGATCGCTATGGAATTCTTGAAGCAATTGAGCGAACTCCCCGGTGTGCCGGGGCGAGAGGAACGAGTCCGTGAGTTGATCCAGGCCCAAACTCGGGGGTTGTTCGACGAGACCCGGGTGGACGCGCTGGGCAATCTGATCTGTCGCAAAAAGCCGGGCAAGACGGGCAAGAAGGCTGCGCAAAGAGTCCTCATCGCCTGTCACATCGACGAGATCGGCTTTTATGTGCGAGCCATCGACGACAAGGGACGGCTGCGGCTGCAGAACGTCGGCGGCTTCGACACCCGCAATCTGTTCGCCCGCCGCGTGCTCGTCCAGGGCCGACGCGACCTGCTCGGCGTGATGAACCCGACCGGCCGTCCCATCCACATGGCCAGCGAGGAAGAGAAGAAAAAGATCCCCGAAGTGCACGAGTTCTTCGTGGACCTGTTCCTTTCCAAAGAGGAAGTCGACAAGCTGGTCCGCGTGGGCGATCCAGTGACGCTCGTGCAAAGCTTCGAGGAAATCGGTGACGTGGTTTGCGGCAAGTCCCTGGACAACCGCGTGGCCAGTTGGGTGGCCATCAACGCCATTCGCAAGGTGGGCAAGAAGAGTCCGTACGACATCTACTATGCCGCCACCGTCCAGGAGGAGGTGGGCTGCCGCGGAGCCGGACCGACGGCGTTCGGGATCGAGCCCGACGTTGCCATCGCCCTCGACACGACGCTGGCCTGCGACACGCCCGGCATCGACCCGGTGGATTCAATCACGCAGCTCGGCAAGGGCGTGGCCATCAAGGTGCTCGACGGCGGATCGATCAGCCATCGCGGCCTGCTGGACGAGTTTGTGGCACTGGCCGACAGCAAGAAGATCCCCTACCAACTGGAGATTCTCCCTCGCGGCAGCACCGACGCATCGAGCATGCAGCGCGTTCGCGGCGGCTACAAGACCATCACGCTGTCCATCCCCACGCGGTACATCCACACGGTCTGCGAATCCGCCCACAAGAACGATCTGCAGGCGGCGGTGGATCTGCTCGCGGCATGGCTGGCCGGATGAGGCACAGAGGCGCGTGCGAGCCGCGCGGTCGTCCACCCGGTTTCCGCGTGGCTCACACCGGCTCACGCTGTCAATTCGAGGCCCAGCAGTTCGGCCACGTGCAGTTGAGCCAACGACTCGACCACCACGTCGGGCCGGTAGGCGTATCGTGTCAGGTCGGCTCGTTTCGTCCCGCCGGACAGGACCAGGACCGTCTTGTAGCCCATCTGCACGCCGCCGAGAATGTCCGTTTCCATCGTATCGCCGATCATGATCGTCTCGCCCGTGCGCAGGCCCAGCTCAGTACGCGCCATCCGCATCATCACCGGGCTGGGCTTGCCAACGCTGAACGCCTGCACGCCGGTGGCCTTCTCCAGCATGGCCACGATAGCCCCGCAGCCCGGTCTCATGCTGTCCATCGTCGGGCAGTTGGGATCCGGATTGGTGGCCACGAGTTTCGCCCCGCCGAGAATCATCCGTACCGCGGTTTCCACCATTTCGAACGTGAGCGTTCGGCCCTCGCCGACCACCACATAGTCCGGCTCGTGATCGACGATCGAGTAGCCGTTCATGTGCAGGGCATTGAGTAGCCCGCCTTCTCCGATGACGTACGCCGTGCCGTTAGGTTTCTGTGATGCAAGAAAGCGTGCGGTCGCGATGGCACACGTGAAAACATGCTGCTCGCCAACGTCGATGCCCATGCGACGCAGCTTGGTGGCGACGTCGCGCCGCGTCCGCTGGCTGTTGTTGGTCAGAAACAAGAACGGAATCCGCTGTTCGGTCAGCTCGCGAATAAACTCGATGGCACCGGGGATCAGGTGACTGCCTCGGTAAACAACACCATCCATGTCGATGAGAAATCCGTGCTTCATGTCTCCTGCTTTCGGGAATAGTTGACGTCGGCTGGTGCGATGCTCCTTGCGACCCGCCGCCGTGGCTGGTCGCGGGTGTGACACGTACCCCGATCAGAGTATGCAAGCTCAATGCCATATTCCCGGCAGGCCGGGACCATACTGGAAAGGCCATCCGACCCCTCTGTGGAGTGCCTGTTTTCCGTGCAAAGGCCTTTTCCATGCCCGGCGCCCATGCACCGGCGCTTAAACTATGCACTGGAAAAGATTTACTCTTACCGCACGCGCCGACCCGCCAGCGATCGCGACGGATGCGTCTGGATTGAGCGACTCCCGCGCGGTATCCTGAATTTTCCCATTCCTCGAGGCTGGAACGAGTCCATGACGGACAGACTCCTGGAAACGGTTGAGCGCTACTGGGGCTACAAGACGCTCCGGCCGCTGCAACGCGAGGCGATGACCGCGGCGTTGGAGGGCCGCGACTGCTTGGCCGTGCTGCCCACGGGCGGCGGCAAGTCGCTGTGCTACCAGGCTCCTGCCCTGTTGTCCGACAAGCTCACCGTCGTCGTTTCGCCGCTGATCGCTCTGATGAAGGATCAGGTCGATCGGCTGAACAATCGCAACATTCCGGCCGCTTTTCTGAACAGCAGTCTGGACGCCGCCGACAAGCGGCGAGTGGCCGCCGGCATCTACAACCACAAGTACAAGCTCATCTTCGTCGCCCCCGAGCGGTTCGCCTACGAGCCGTTTTACGACATGCTGGCCAAGGCCGACGTCGGCGCATTCGCGATCGACGAAGCCCATTGCATCAGTCATTGGGGCCACGATTTCCGCGAAGACTACCGCCGGTTGGGCGAACTCAAGCGGCGATTCCCGAATGCCTGCGTGCACGCCTTTACCGCGACGGCCACGCCGCACGTCCGCCAGGACATCATCGAGCAACTCGGCTTGAAAGACCCGCTCGTGCTGGTAGGCGACTTCTTCCGGCCCAACCTGGTGTACAGCGTCCGGCGACGCACCGACGACACGCGGGACGTGCTCGAAGCCGTCCGCGCCCGCCCCAACCAGGCCGGTATCGTGTACTGCATTCGTCGCAGCGACGTGGACATCCTCACCGCCGTGCTGCACGAGGCGGGTGTTCGTGTGGCCGGCTATCACGCGGGCATGAACGACGATGCTCGGACCGCCGCTCAGGACGCATTCTCGGCCGGTAAGGTCGACGTGGTGGTGGCCACCGTCGCCTTCGGCATGGGCATCGACCGTGCCGACATCCGCTTCGTGATCCACGCGGCCATGCCCAAATCCATCGAGCACTACCAACAGGAAACGGGTCGGGCGGGCCGCGACGGCAAGCTCGCCGAGTGCATCCTGTTCTATTCGCCTGCCGACCGTGAACTGTGGGAGTACATCATCGAGAACAACGAGACCGCCGACCTGAAGAACAAGCTGGCCATGCTCGAAGAGATGTACCGGTTCTGCACCGGAATGAGCTGTCGGCATCGACAACTGGTCAGCTACTTCGGCCAGACGTGGGAGCGAGACAACTGCGGCGCCTGCGACGTGTGCGGTGGCTTGGTGGATCTCGTGCCCGACTCGACCGTGCTCGCCCAGAAGATCATGTCCGCCGTCGCCCGAACCGACCAGCGATTCGGCGCCGGCTACATCGCCGACGTCCTGCTGGGGAATCCGACCGACAAGGTGCTGGAGCGCGGCCACAACGACTTGAGCGTGTTCGGTCTGCTCGCCGACAGTCGCAAGCCGCAGATCATGGCCTGGATCGACCAACTCATCGATCAGAACCTGCTCGCCCGTGAAGGCGAGTACCGCGTGCTCAAGATCACGCCGGCAGGCTGGCAGGTGCTGCGGTCCCAGGCCGAGGCCAAGCTGTCGGCGCCGGCCGGACGCAAGGGAAAACGCAAGTCGGGCCCGAAGGTCCGCAAGGGCGGTGGACCCGATTTCGGTCCGGGGCTGCCGATATCGGGCAGCCGCAGATCAAAAAAGAGCACCAGCACGACAAAGGATCAGTCCCGTTCGCCGTCGATGCGCGATTTGAAGAACAAGTTGAGCAAGCGCGACGAGTCCCCTGCTTCGAGTGTCAGTCCTTTCAATCTCATTCAACCGTCACCCGAACTGGCCGCCCGCCCGCTCGACCCGGTCGCCAGCCGCATCTACGATCGGCTACGCCTCCTGCGACGCGAAATCGCCGAAGAAAACAACGTGCCCGCGTTCATGGTCCTCAGCGACAAGACGCTCCGCGAGATCGCCCGCGTGGCCCCCACCAGTGAGTCAGAGCTACAGAGCATCAAAGGCGTCGGCCCCGCCAAAACCGAAGCTTACGGTAGTCGTGTGCTCGCGGCGATCCGACAGGAGTACTAGACGCAGCTGCCCGGCCTTTCCACGGTACGGACTTGCTCGAAGCCCCAACACGCAGAGCCCGCAACTCGATTGCAACTCGACGTCGACGGCGCGGCATGGACCCGGATCTCGAATTGGCACCGTTCGTCCGGGGCGGTTAGACTCACTCGGGCATGGAACCGAACTCGAACGACCATGGATCGGACGCGAGCGTCGTCTCGAACGCCTCGGCCGGGCAGGCTGCGACGCGATGGATCGGCTGGGCGCTCGTGGCGGGTCTGGCCCTGACAATCCCCGCGGGGGTGCTCTTGGGCTACCTCGCCGCCCTGCCATTCTTCCTGGGCCTGTTTTTCTTCATGCTGGTGGGACTGCTCATCGGGGCCGTGATGTTCCGGGTAGCCGCGAAAGCTCCGCGGCCGCCGGTCGGAGCCATCTGGCTGCTTGGCTCGGTAGTGTCGGGAGCCACGTTGGTCGTGTCGCTCTGGGCGGAGTACCGGGCACTGCCGGCAGGCGTCGAGAAACTCGTTCGCGGTTCCATCGCCGAGTCCTTCGCCGGCCGCGAGGACGAGCGCGTCCGCCTCAAGCATGGCGTCCACGAGTTCGTCGCGACCGAGCTGGCTCGGGCGTATCCGCCGGGCGGGTTCCTGGGTTATTTGCGGTGGGCGGCCACGGACGGCAAGCTGAAGTGTCCTAGGATATTAAGGACATCCACGGTTGAGTATCGGCTGGCCCAGCGGCAGGTTCTGTGGGCGGTCAGGGTGGCCTTGTCCATGCTCTTGATGGAGGCGATGATCGTCTCACAGCTGCTGGCGCTGCGCGGCCGCGAAGCGGACACGGCGGATGGAGCCGGGCCGGGCCTCTCCGAGGAGTCTCCGAACTGACCACGCCGGAGGGTTCGGACGAACCGGTTTTCTTGACACCCATTCGCCCCAATTTGATAATCGGCGCTGAGGAGAACTGCCTGTCGCTCATGGCTACGAAAGTCGTAAACCTTGAAACCGCAAGCTATTCGGAAGCAATCCGCGAAGCCGCCGACGTGCTGACCCGTGGCGGACTGGTCGTCTTTCCGACCGAGACCGTCTACGGCGTCGGGGCGTGCGCAACGCTGCCCGAAGCGGTCGAGAGGCTGCGGGTCCTGAAGTCCCGAACGGACGGCAAGCCGTTCACGGTCCACATCGGGCAGAAGTCAGCGATCCATCGGTTTGTGCCGGAGATGGCCGGTACCGCCCGCCGTCTGGTCGAGAAGACCTGGCCGGGACCGTTGACCATCATCTTCGAGGTCGCCGACGCCCAGGCCACGCCCGTGATCCAGGAAACCTCACCCGAACACGTGCCGGCGATGTATCACAACGGCACCATCGGCGTTCGCTGTCCGGACGACCATGTGGCCTCCGATCTGTTGACGCAGACTTCGCTGCCGGTGGTGGCCGCCAGCGCGAACCTCGCTGGCAACCCCGCCCCGGTGACCGCCGAGGAAGCGCTTGCCGACCTGGACGGCCGGGTGGACCTGGTCCTCGACGCCGGACGCAGCCGGTACGCCAAGGCCTCGACCATCGTGCAGGTGGACGCGAAGGGCTATCGGGTCCTCCGCGAAGGCATCCTGGACGAGCGCACCATCCGGCGTCTCAACCGGACGAATTTCCTGTTGGTCTGCAGCGGCAACACCTGCCGCAGTCCCATGGCCGCGGGGTTGCTGCGCCGTCTTCTCGCCGAAAAGCTCCAGTGCCGGGAGGACGAACTGGCCGAAAAAGGCTATTATGTCGAGTCAGCGGGAACCGGGGCCTGCAGCGGGGCGCCGGCAACACCCGAGGCGATCGAGGTGTTGCGAGCCAAAGGCATCGAGATCGCCGGACACCGATCCCAGCCGCTGACGCTCGAGCAAATCAACCGGGCCGATTACATCTTTGCAATGACGGGCCGCCAAGCCGAGAATATCAAGTCGCTGGCCGCGCATGCGGAACATCGCGTGCAGAAGGTGGGCGACGAGGATATCGAAGACCCCATCGGCGGCACCGAGGAGGAGTACCGGGCCTGCGCCAACCAGATCGAAAGCGCGCTGCGTCGCCGGCTGGAGGAGGTCGTGCTTTGAGAGTCGCCATCGGCTCCGATCATCGTGGCTACCAGGCCAAGGAAAAGATCAAGGCCATGCTCGTGTCCAAGGGCTATGACGTCCTTGATTTCGGAGCTGACTGTGCGTCGAGCTGCGACTATCCCGACGCGGCCTATCCAACCTGCAAGTCCGTGGTCACCGGCGTCTCGGATTTCGCCATCCTGCTGTGCGGCAGCGGCATCGGCATGTGCATCTCAGCCAACAAGGTGCGGGGCATCCGGGCCGCCCTGTGTCACGACGAACTGACCGCCGAGATGTCCCGTCGCCACAACGACGCCAACGTGCTCTGCCTCGCCGCCGACCTCATCGGCGAAGAGCTCATGCGCCGCATCGTCGATGTCTGGCTCAACACCGCCTTCGAGGGCGGCCGCCACGAACGCCGGGCCAAGAAGATCGCCTTCTACGAAGACAAGGAGCACGAGGGCGACCCGCCCCGGTCCGCACCCGACAAACTCAAGGATGTGTGAGCAGCGTGAGGTCCCTTTTGCCCGAGAGAATCATGAGGGGCTGGGGACTGGGGGCCGGCGACAGAGTATCCGCGTCCCGCCGTACATGTACGCACTGGACTAGCGCAGTGTATTCGTCACTATGGATTGAGGCGGGCAAGATGCCCGCCCCCCACTGAAAGCTTACGGTCGGGGCAGATCGCCGGCGCCTTTGGTGGGCAGATCGCTGGATCCCATGAGATACGTGTCGATGGCGACGGCGGCCTCACGGCCCTCGCTGATGGCCCAGACAACCAGTGATTGGCCTCGCCGCATGTCGCCGCAGGCGAACACGCCCGGCACGCTGGTCATGTAAGTCGACTCATCGGCCTTGACGTTGCTCCGCTCGTCCAGTTCGACGCCAAGTTGCTCGATGATGCCACCCTTCTCCGGACCGACGAAGCCCATGGCCAGCAGCACCAGGTCGGCCGGCCAGGTCTTGGCCGAGCCGGGCACCTCCTGCATCTTCATGCGGCCGGTCTCGTCGCGCACCCACTCGACGTCCACCGTCTCCAGGCCGGTGACCTTTCCGTTCTCGCCGAGCAGCCGCTTGGTCAGAATGCTCCAGCAGCGGTTGCATCCTTCCTCGTGCGAGCTGCTCGTACGAAGCTTCATGGGCCAGTAGGGCCACGGCTGCTCGCTGGGCCGGCACTCGGGCGGTTGGGGCAGCAACTCGAACTGCGTCACGCTCTTGGCGCCCTGGCGATTCGACGTGCCCACGCAGTCGGCGCCCGTGTCGCCGCCGCCGATAACGATGACGCGCTTGCCCGTGGCGGTGATGTCCTCATGCCGTTCACTGAACCACCACTTGTCCGTGCGGTACGGGAACCGGTCGCCGGCCACGCGCTTGTTCTGCTGCGGCAGGAACTCCATGGCAAAATGCACGCCGTCCAGTTCGCGGCCCGGGACGGGCAAGTCGCGCGGACGCGTCGCCCCGCCGCACAACACGATGGCGTCGAACTCGGCGCGAAGCTGCTCGGCCGTGATGTCGTACCCGACGTTCACGCCCGGCTTGAAGACGATGCCCTCGGCCTCGAGGATCTTCAACCGCCGGTCGATGAAGCGCTTTTCGAGCTTGAAGTCGGGAATGCCATACCGCAGCAGCCCGCCGATGCGGTCGGCACGTTCGAATACCGTCACCGAGTGACCCGCCCGGTTCAACTGATCGGCGACGGCCAACCCAGCCGGCCCGGAGCCGACGACCGCCACCTTCTTGCCCGTCCGCACCGCGGGTGGGCAGGGCCGAATCCAGCCCTCGGCGAATGCTTTCTCGATGATGGAGTACTCGATGTACTTGATGGTCACCGGCGGCTCGTTGATGCCAAGCACGCACGCTTCCTCGCACGGTGCTGGACAAACGCGGCCCGTGAACTCGGGGAAGTTGTTCGTCGCGTGCAGGACACGGATGGCCCGCGCCCAATCGCCTCGGTACACCAGGTCGTTGAAGTCCGGAATGATGTTCCCCAACGGGCACCCCGAGTGGCAGAACGGCACGCCGCAATCCATGCAACGAGCGCCCTGCGTCTGCATCTCGGCGATGGGCAATGGGATGAGAAACTCGCGATAATGGCGAGTCCGCTCCTCGACCGGTGCCGCCTTGAACCCTTGCCGTGGATACTCCTTGAATCCCGTCGGTTTACCCATTGGCCACCTCCGACAGTTCCACGTCGGCCGATTCGATCTCCTGCTGGCGGGCGAGCCGCTCGAGCAACACGCGCTTGTAATCCCGAGGCATGATCTTCACGAACTTGGGCAGATACCGGCTGAACTCCTTGAGCACGCGCCGGCCGACCACGCTGTCGGTGTGCAGAACATGCCGCTCGATCAGCCGCCGGAGCTCCTGCACGTCGGCCGGGTCCGCAACCTTCTCCAGATCCACCATCTCGAGGTTGCAGCGGAACTCGCCGAAATCCCCGGCCTCGTCCAGGACGTACGCGATGCCGCCGCTCATGCCCGCGGCGAAGTTGCGGCCGGTCGTGCCGAGCACCACCACCCGCCCGCCGGTCATGTACTCGCAGCCGTGGTCGCCGACCCCTTCGACGACCGCGCGGGCGCCGCTGTTGCGTACGCAGAACCGCTCACCCGCGATACCCCGAATATAAGCTTCCCCGCCGGTGGCCCCGTACAGCGCCACGTTCCCGCAGATGATGTTGTCCTCGGCGGCGAACGTGGCCTGACGCGGCGGATAGAGGATGAGCCGTCCGCCCGACAGCCCCTTGCCGAAGTAGTCGTTCGCGTCGCCCTCCACCTCCATGGTCATGCCGCGCGGGATGAACGCCGCGAAGCTCTGGCCGGCCGAGCCGACGCACTTGATATGCAGCGTATCGTCGGGCAGCCCTGCCCCGCCATACTTCCGCGTGATCTCGCTACCGGTGATCGTGCCCACCGTGCGATAGAGGTTCTTGATCTGGATTTCCTTGTACACCTTCTCGCCACGTTCGATGGCCGGAGCGGCCAACGGAAGCAGCACGTTTACATCGAACGAGCGTTCGATCCCGTGGTCCTGCGGCTGCTGACAACGCGTGCCGATGAACGGCGGCACCTCGGGCCGGTACAGGATGCGCGAGAAATCCAGACCGCGGGCTTTCCAGTGATCGATCGCCTGCCGTACGTCGAGCTTGTCGGATCGTCCGACCATTTCGTTGACGGTGCGGAAGCCGAGCCGGGCCATGATCTTCCGCAGTTCCTCAGCCACGAAGAACATGAAGTTCACGACGTGCTCGGGCTTGCCGGCGAACTTTTTGCGAAGCTCGGGATCCTGCGTGGCCACGCCCACCGGGCAGGTGTTCAGGTGGCACTTGCGCATCATGATGCAGCCCGAGGCGATGAGCGGCGCGGTAGCAAAGCCGAATTCCTCCGCACCCAGCAGGCAGGCGATGGCCACGTCGCGGCCGGTCTTCAACTGCCCGTCCACCTCCACGATGATGCGGCTGCGCAGATCGTTGGCGACGAGCACCTGGTGCGTCTCGGCCAGCCCCAGTTCCCAGGGCAGCCCCGCGTGCTTGATGGACGTCAGTGGCGAAGCGCCCGTGCCGCCGTCGTAGCCGCTGATCAGCACGACGTCCGCCTTGCCCTTGGCCACGCCAGCAGCGACCGTGCCCACGCCCACCTCAGCCACCAACTTGACGCTGATACGAGCGTTCCGGTTGGCGTTCTTGAGATCGTGGATGAGCTGAGCCAAATCCTCGATCGAGTAGATGTCGTGATGCGGCGGAGGCGAAATCAGCTGCACGCCCGGCGTCGAATACCGCGTGCGTCCGATCCACTCGTCCACCTTATGTCCCGGCAACTGGCCACCCTCACCGGGCTTGGCGCCCTGGGCCATCTTGATCTGCAGTTCGTCGGCGTTGACGAGGTACTCGCTGGTCACGCCGAACCGGCCGGACGCCACCTGCTTGATGGAGCTGCGCATCGAGTCACCCGGCTCGAGCACGTTGGCCACCCACGGCGACAGTTGGGCCAGCGTCGCCTTGCTTTGCTCGTCGCCGTTGAACCGCTGATAACGGATGGGATCCTCGCCGCCTTCGCCGGTGTTGCTGCGTCCGCCGATCCGGTTCATGGCGATGGCCAGATTCGCGTGCGCCTCGAACGAGATGGAGCCGAACGACATGGCCCCGGTCTTGAATCGCTTGACAATCTCCTTGGCCGGCTCGACCTCCTCGAGCGGAATCGACTCGGAGTCGTCGAACTTGAAATCGAGCAGACCGCGCAACGTGCAGAGCTGCCGGTTCTGCTCGTTGACCATCCGTGAAAACTCCTCGAACGTCTTGGGATCGCCCTGCCGCACGGCCTGTTGCAGCTTGGCCACGCTCGCCGGGTTGGTGAGGTGGTACTCGCCGTTGCGCCGCCACTGGTACTGCCCACCCGGGGGCAGTTCGAGGAAGTCGAGAACGGCCCGCCGCGGGAATCCCCGGGCATGCCGCATGGCCACTTCGCGAGCGATGACGTCCAGGCCCACGCCGCCGATACGCGAGGGTGTCCAGCAGAAATATTTGTCGATCACGTCCGAACGCAGACCGACCGCCTCGAAAATCTGGGCCCCCCGGTAGCTGTGGAGCGTCGAGATGCCCATCTTGGACATGACCTTGGTCACGCCCTTGTTGATGGCCTTGATGTAATTCTTCTCGACGGTTTCCGGGCTCATCTGTCCCTTGAGCCTCCCGTCGCGGTTCATTTCCGCCAGCGTCTCGAACACCACGTACGGATTGATCGCGCCGACGCCGTAGGCCAGCAGGAGGGCAAAGTGATGAACCTCCCGCGGCTCGCCCGATTCGAGCACGAGTCCGGTCTTGGTCCGCTTGCCCGTGCGGATCAGGTGATGATGCACCGCGGACACGGCCAGGAGCGCGGGAATGCCCGCATGTTCGGCGTCGATCCCACGATCCGACAGCACGAGAATACAATAGCCTTCGTCGATGGCCTTCTCGGCGGCCTGGCACAATTCGTCGATCGCCTTGGCCAGCGCCTTTTCTCCGCCGTTCACCTCGAAGAGGATGGGCAGCGTTCGGGTCCGCAACTCGATGGCCGGGCCGCTACCTGCCGTCGGTCCCACCACACCGAGATTCTTGATCTTCTGCAGTTCTCGGTTCGTGAGAATGGGCTGCTCGAGACGGAGTTGATGACAGTGCATCTCCGTCTCCTGGAAGATGTCGCGCTCGGGACCGATGGTCGTGATGTTCGAGGTGACCAGTTCCTCGCGAATCGCGTCGAGCGGCGGGTTGGTCACCTGGGCGAACAACTGCTTGAAGTAGTCGTACAGCAGCGGGGCCCGGTCGCTTAGCACGGCCAGCGGCGTGTCCGTGCCCATGGATCCGACTGGCTCGACGCCGTTCTCGGCCATGGGAGCCAGGAGGATCTTGAGGTCTTCGTCGGTGTAGCCGAACGCCCGCTGGCGCGTCCGCAGCGTCTCCAGGTCATACTCCGGCCACTCCCGTGGCTCGGGCAATTGCGACATTTTGACCAACCGGCGGTCCAGCCAGGCTCGATACGGCTTGCGGGCGGCCAGCCCTTCCTTGATCTCTTCGTCGGGCACGATGCGCGCATCGTCGGTGTCCACGAGCAACATTCGGCCGGGCTGAAGACGCCCCCTATACGCGATGTTGGCCGGGTCCAGCTCGATGACGCCGGTCTCGGAAGCCATGATGACGTAGCCGTCCTTGGTGACGGTGTATCGCGACGGACGCAGGCCGTTGCGATCGAGCACGGCACCGATGACCTTGCCGTCGGTGAACGCGATAGAGGCCGGGCCGTCCCACGGCTCCATGAGGCAGGCGTGATATTCGTAGAACGCCTTCTTGGAGTCGCTCATGGAACGGTGATTCTGCCACGCCTCGGGAATAAGCATGGCGATGCAATGCGGCAGCGATCGCCCCGTGTGATAGAGCAGTTCCACCACGTTGTCGAGCGCGGCACTGTCGCTGCCTCCCGGTGGAATGATCGGGAGAATCTTCTCGAGGGCGTCGCCGAACAGAGGCGACTCGAACAACGCCTCGCGGGCCCGCATCCAGTTGATATTGCCCCGCAGCGTGTTGATCTCGCCATTGTGGCACAGGAAGCGGAAAGGATGGGCCAAATCCCACGTGGGGAATGTGTTCGTGCTGTATCGCTGGTGCACGAGAGCCAGGCCCGACACCATATCCGGATGGCTCAGGTCGGCGTAGTACGCCGGCACCTGCGGAGCCAGGAGCAGCCCTTTGTAGTTCAGCAGGCGATGCGACAGGCTGGGAATGTAGAAGTACGCAGCCTGGCTCAGCCCACTATTGCGAACGCCGTTTTCGATCCGCTTGCGGATGACGTAGAGCTTGCGCTCGAACGCGGCATCATCGGCGAGCCCCTTGCCCCGCCCGATGAAGATCTGCCGAATCGCCGGTTCCACGCCGCGGGCCACGACGCCCAGCACGGAACTGTCGCGCGGGACCTCGCGCCAGCCCAACACCGTCTGGCCCTCGTTGACGATGACCGCCTCGAACATCTCCTCGCAGACCGCCCGCTGGGCCGGGTCAGGCGGCAGGAAGACCAGGCCCGTGCCGTACTCCCCTTCGTCCGGCAGCTTGATCTTGCAGTCCGACACCGCCGCGCGGAGGAACTTGTCCGGCAACTGGATGAGAATGCCCGCCCCGTCGCCCGTGTTCGGGTCGCACCCGCTCGCCCCTCGGTGCTCGAGCCGCTGCAGAATCTGCAGCCCCTTGGCAATGATGTCGTGCGACTTGGTCCCGTTCAGGCTGGCCACGAACCCCACACCGCAGTTGGAGTGCTCGGTGAACGGGTCGTACAAACCGCGCTGTGCCAGATCCTGCAAAGGTTGCATACTACTCACCCGCCTTCTGTTGCAGATCACTCACTGGCCGTGGACCGTCCGGCTCGCTGCGAATGCCGGATCCGCACGACCCCGCCTGGGACTCGGCCGAACGCTGCCCTATCGCAGCCGCAATGAAGAGCCCCAGTGGCCATAATAGCATCATAAAATCTAATGTCCACAGAATCCTGTATTCAGATTCCTAATACTTTGCCACATCATTGGCTCCGCCTGGAGGCACCCGAACACAAGTATTTGAGACCACATGAGTTACAAACCAACGAAATCCTCGCGACTTTCTTTCGAGAACCCGGCGCGCCGTCGCCGGGCGGCCGCGGCTCGACGGGTTTCGGCCGAGACCGATGGCCAATTCCGACCGGATTGAGCGAATTGGGGCAAAGCGAGGTTTGAAACACCGGTCTAAACCGGTATAGTCGAAAATGAAGGCTTGCCGGAGAGGGTGGCGATGCCGCCCTGCCTGGCCGGCTTTCGGACGAGCGGGGGAGGAGTGCATGTCTGTCTACTACCGCCGCATCATCGTGGTTCTCCTCGTCACGGCCGGCGCGGCATCAGCCCAGACGACCGAACCTCGCCCAAACATCTACGGCTGCGGCATCACCTGGGGTAGTTGGCTGGGGCTCACCGGCGAGAGGGCTCGGGAGTGGGACCGCCGCAGCATGGACAAAATCGTCGAGATGGGCGGCACGAACTGCCCCGCGAACTTCGCCTGGATCGACATCGAACGCACTCCCGGCGTGTTCTACTGGGATGAAGTGGATCACCAGGTCAATGAAGCCCTGGCCCGCGGTCTGGAGATCTTCGCCTATACCGGCCTGACCCCCGACTGGGCGCTGCCTCCCGGCATCCTGGCGAAGTACGGCTCGGGCATCGGCTATCGATTCCCCCCCGACGAGCAATACATCGCCCATTTCGAGAACTTCTTCCGCACGCTGGCCGCCCGATACCGCGGCCGGGTGAAATACTACGAGTTCTGGAACGAGCCCAACGGTTGCAGTTGGATCAACGACGGCTGTGCCAACGGACACATGGCTCACACGTACGTCCCGTGGCTCATCCGCTGGTACAACGCCATGAAGGAAGGCGATCCCGACTGCGTCCTGGCCATCGGCGGACTGGATTACGGCGACTACGTCAGCAACGGCGACCAGTATCTCCGGGACATTTACACGCACGGCGGCGGCGACTACTTCGACGCCGTCGCCATCCACCCCTATGGCAATCCCTTAAACTGGCAGGCCATCACCAACACCTACCAGGTGCTGCTCGACCACGGCCACGGCCACAAGAAGCTGTGGCTCAACGAGTACGGTTGGAACACGACCAATGAGGCCCAGCGAGCCGCCAACATCACGGCCGTGCTGACCGAACTCAAGAAGCCCGAGTATCACATGGTGTTTCAGGCCAACCACCTGGTCATCACCGACTTGCCCGGCACGCCTGACTGGGGCCGCGACTACGGACTGTGCAGCCGCGTCGTCAGTACGTTGACCATCACGCCGCGACAGGCCTGGTATGCGTTTCGAGATTTGGACAAGAGGTGGCCGCTGGCCGTGGACTTTTCCGCCGATGTGCTGTCGGGTCCGCTGCCCTTGTCCGTGCAATTCACCGACCTGACTTGGTATTCCGGACGCGACCGGTTGGTTCTGGGAGTTCGGCGACGGCCACACCAGCACGGAGCACAATCCGCGGCACACGTATCTCCAGAACGGCATCTTCACCGTCCGGCTGACCGTGACCGGCCCCCAGGGACCGCTGAGTCACGAAAAGACCGGCCTGATTCGCGCCGGCGCCGTGCCGCCCGTGCCCGGCGTGGACAACCCCAGCTTCGAGGCCAACGGCGGCTCGCTGACCGGCTGGGAGATCGTCCACGTCAGCGGCGAACGGCCCGACAATCCGCCCTTGGCCAACGGCAATCCGTTCCAGGTGGTCACCACCGACGGCACGCATTTCGGCGGTAAGATCACCAGTTGGCTGGGCATGAACTTCTACATGGGCCAGATAATCGGCACGACGGACTGGAAGCCGGCCAGTACCATCGCCACCTGGAACCTCGGCGTCCTGGTGCAGATGCGCTGCTTCAATAACAGCGGCGATGCTCACCCCATCGGCGTCCACCAGGTGTGGGAGATCGGCTGGAACAACGACGGCTCCGAGCCGGCGAGCATCATGGACTGCGACCAGTATCAGGTGATCGCGAACATCGACGGGACCTACAACCAGAACCGTCTCACGTTCGCCCCGCTGAGCCGCAGCGGCACGATCGAGAATGTCACCGGGCTTCGCGGCGTGGCCGTACGCGTGCGGATGTACAACGATGCGAGCTGGTGGTGGACGTTCAACAACATCGACGCCCTGCAGTTCGTCGTCACCTCCACGCCGGTCCAGATTCCCGGCGATTTCGACCGCGACGGCGACGTGGACTTCCTCGACGTCGCCCGGTTCGAGGAATGCAGCACCGGACCAGGTATCGAGATCTCCAACCCGGACTGCGACGACGCCGACTTGGACGGCGACGGCGACGTCGATCAAGACGACTTCGGGTTGCAGCAGCGATGCTTGAGCGGGATGGACCAGCCGGGTCATCCCGCGTGTGCAGGCACATAATGCCCCTTCAGACCGGGGCCGGCGGCGGAATCCAGGGCCGCAGAGACATCTCGCGTAACGAGTACGAGCCGCCATGGCGGTTCGTATTCGAACGTTTTTCTCGGGAGTGCAGGTCATGAACGGCAGGCGGCGACAGAACAGCTGTATCCGATTTCTGGCACTGATCGGCTCGCTCATAGCGGTCGCGCCGGTGCAGGCCGGCACCATAGAGGGCAGAGCCCGCTTCGAGAAGATCAAGGGCCGGCCGCAGATGGGCTACGTGGAACTCTACGAGACCAACCTGTTCCTGTCGCCGACCAGCTCGTTTCCGACCGGTCCGTCGCGGCGGCTCGGAACCTCGTATTGGTCCGGTGAGCAATGCATCACCGACACCAACCACACCGGCAGCTACTGCATCGACCTCATGCCCGCCGGGAGGTACTCGATCTTGGTCAACCAGCCGCTGTTCTTCGTGGCCCCCAAGGTGGTCACCCATGTGGACATTCCCGCCGCGGGCACGCTTCATCTCGACATCGAACTGCCCATCGACTTTTCCACCTATTTCAAGAACGATTGGACGGCCACGGCGCACAGCACGTGGTACCAGACGTTCATCGCCACCGGCAGCGGCATCCGCGGCGTCGCCTTCAGCTATGCGGGCGACACGCCGAGCTTCATCGAGGTTGCCATCCTGGCCGATAACGGAAACCCCGACGTGCGCGCATGGCCGGTTGTCGCGACGCAAATCGACTCGTCGCTGGCCGACGTGACCGACAACTGGGTACGCTTCCGTTCGGCCGATGCCCCCACCATCCCGGGCCAACGCTACGCCGTTCGGCTCATGGGCGTCGGAGCATCCTTCCAGCCCTACAAACGCAACAAGGACACCAACAGTTACACCGGCGGGCGAGCGTACGACGCCAACGGCGTCGCCCAGAATTTCGATATCAACGTCACCGTCTTCAGCGACAACGACGGTACCAGCGTGACCATGAACAAGCGGACACAGGACGTAGGCGCCCTGCGGGACGGGCTCTTTGCATCCAAGTGGGGTCACACATTCGTCGCCAACGGCACGAGCCTGGCCGCAGTCGATGTCTGGGCTGCCGGTGCCGGGCATAAGTGGGATCTCGACTTCACGTGGCGAGTGTATCCCGCCATGGATCCTGTCGGCCCGACAGGGCCGGCGATCGGCCCCACCAAGACCACCAAGGCCGCCTACCAGTCGTTCGGCGTGGGCCTGCACGGCGTGAGCTACAACCCCGACGAGGTGCCGCTCGTGCCAGGCCAGACCTACTTCATCGAGTTCGCCGTGTCCAACCCGCCGCCCGAGTCGCCCGGCTTTAATCCTCTCGTCATGGATACCGACAGCTACGCCCAGGGAATGGGCTACATCTGGACGACATCCGGATGGAGCGCCCGGCCCGACATCGATCTGTCGATGACCATCCTCGAATACCAGCCCCTCGGGCCCATCCTGCGCGTCGAACCCGATGTGGTCAATTGCACGGCGTTCTTCACAGGCAATCCGCCGCCCGTCACGTTCACCATCGGCAACAACGGCGGCGGCACGTTCAACTACACGATTGAGTCGGACGCGGCATGGCTGACCACCACGCCCTCGTCGGGCAGTTGCGCATCAGAAACCGACACGATCGCGATCAACATCGCGTCCGCCAGCCTGCCGCGGGGCAGCTACACCGGAACGCTCACGATCACCGCACCCGAGGCCCAGGGCAGCCCAAAGACCGTGAAGGTCGAACTGCTGGTCACCACCGTGCCGCCCGACTTCGATGGCGACACGGATGTGGATATGACCGACTTCGGTTACCTCCAAAACTGCTTCACCGGCCCCGGCGTGCCGCAAACGCTTGCTCACTGTCAGGCCGCTCGCCTCGACCCGGACGACGACGTCGACCAGGACGACGTCGCGCTCTTCATCAACTGCCTCAGCGGCCCGGGCATCATCGCCCGCCCCGATTGCGCCATGCCGTGACAAGAAGCTATGAGCTATGAGCTGTGGGCTGTGAGCCCAATATACGGCCCGCATGCGGGCCGTAGTTAATAGACGGGGGCGTCAGCCCCTGGTCCATCATGAGCAGACAATGGTCAGCCCCGAACGGGGCGACAGTTCCGATCCGATCTGCGAATAACGCACGCACGTTTCGAAGCACAGGCCGACACCATCGCGTTTCATCGCGGCCTTGCATCTGTCGCCGGGCCTCAAATTTTCGCATCAACGCGACCGCACAACCGTCCCGTCCCGCCGCCGCTTGTGACTCCCTGCGCGCTAACGGGACACGAGAGGCGAAATTAACTTGCTTTGCCCGGCGAAGGGAGTAGTATGGATTTGGAATAGGAGCTTTACTCATGCCTTATCGTAACACTGGTCCCAAGCCGGCTCTGACACAACGCGCATACACTCTTCGGCTCCGTGGGGCCAACCCGAACGACGACTCTTGGCGAGATGCCCTGTGGGCCACTCATGAGGCAGTAAACAAAGGGGCGAAAGCTTTCGGTGACTGGTTACTGACTCTGCGAGGGGGCCTGGATCACCGTCTTGGATCCGAGGATACAAAAAATCGGCGAGTTGTCTTGGCCTTAGGCTGGCTATCCGTGGAAGACGCGGCACACGCCCCCAAGCAATTCGTCGTAGCGAGCGGTGAAGACCCTCGTTCAATTCGAGACGAAAAAGTCCTCAGGGCGTTCAAGAGCATTCTGAAAAAACGCGGTCTAGACGAGAAAGAAGTTGAAGCCTGGGTGACGACATGTGAGCCTTCGCTACGCTCGAACATCAAAGCGGACGCTGTCTGGGTTGACCGTAGTGCCGCTTTCGACGCAGCCGGAGATCTGCCGGGACTGACACGAGCCCACGCTCAGGACGTTCTCGAATACTTCCACGGCCCAATCGGTGCATTCCTCTCACTCCCCCGCACGGATGCCGACAACGAGATATCGGAGCCCCAGAATGGCGAGTTGGAAAAGAGTTTTGCTCAGAAAGCTAGTGGCTGGCTCAGCTTCAACTGCGGGGAAGGAAAAAAGAGCGACAAGGCAACAATTGCCCGGCGACTCCGTCTGATCCTACAAGACCTCAACCGTCTGGAAGGCCGGCCGGGCGAAGCCCTGCTCGAACATGCGTTGTCTGTCCTGGGAATGAAGAGTTGCGGCGATAGGGCCGGCAAGCTGGATCTGCTCAGGAAGGGAGTGGGATGGCGGCCAGCGAGTCCCTCGAAGGCATTGCGAGCAATTCGAGATGCCAGCCAGAGGGAAATCCTTGAGGCGACGGACCTGGAACTTCTGAAGCAGAAGCTCCGGGAAGAAGCATTGACCAGAGACAATGAGGCGGCCCAATCGCCCGTACCCTGGGCAGCAGCACTGAGACGGCACATCGAGAACGTGGTCGGATTTGAGTATAGAAAAGCGCGCTTCACGGTGTTGTTGGATCATGCCCTACGTCGCTTTTCGAGTACCCATTCCTGGATGAAACGGGTAGAGGCGAAAAGGCGCACATTCGACGCAGATGTAGCCAAACTCGACACTCTCCGAGCCACGAACCCCGAAGCCTGCAATTGGCTCGACACCTTCTGCAATCGACGAAGTCAATCAACCGGAGTGGCGGCGGACAATCAGTATCGCATCAGAAAGCGAGCCCTCGGCGGGAGAAAAGCTTTGGCGTGGAAGGCGGTACTGGAGGCTTGGTCACAAGAGGACTGCCGAACCAGAGAGGACCGCATCGATGCCGTGCGGAGAGTCCAAAGCTACTGGGATGACGAAGAGAAGTTCGGACATGCGGATCTGTTCGAAGAATTGGCATCGGAGGAGGACGTCTGCGTTTGGAAAAAGAACGGAAGGACATCTCCTCAGATCCTCATCGATTATGTCGCCGGTTGCGAGGCTGTGACTAACCGGATCCGCTACAAGGTCCCCATGTACAGACATCCAGACGCCTTGAAGCATCCGGTCTTCTGCGATTATGGAGAGTCGCGATTCGCGATCCACTTCCAAGCGCAGCGGTCCGGACGCCCCCAAGAAGGCAAGAAACTTCTGAAACATACCGACCATCGTGCTTTGACGCTTCAGGTTCTCGCCAATGGCACCGTGTCGACCATCCCGCTGATGTGGGCTTGCAAGCGGCTGGAAAAAGACCTGGCCATGAAAGCCCCCCAAAGAACGGAGAATGCGTCCCCGGTAAGCCGCGCAGATCGACTCGGTCGAGCTGCCTGTGGGTCTCACGACCCAGTCGAAGTCATGAATGTATACGGGCGTAAACATTGGAACGGCAGATTGCAAGTTCCTCGCCACCAACTGGAACGCCTCGCCTCACTAAGCCGGGACCCGGTCCGAGCTGAGTCTCTGCGCCGGCGTCTACACTGGTTCATCACCTTCTCTCCTCAGCTGCAGCCTCAAGGACCATGGCTGGACTATGCCAGAAGTAGGGGACTTCTCTCGATTCGCAGAGGCGAGGTCGAAATCTCGCCACGAGATTCAGATAAGGATGCCTGGCGTGGCTTAGCTTATCCGGTCCAGCATCCAGCGAACGAAAAGGGGCGAAAAGGACTCGCCAAGCATATCCTGTCCCGGCTGGATGGCTTGCGCATCCTATCGGTAGATCTCGGACACCGTTTCTCGGCCGCCTGCGTGGTTTGGGAGACGCTGACGAAAAAGGAGTTCGAAACTCAGTTTCAGGAGGCTCAAGCCAAACAAGAGGATGGGTGGATAACATTCCGGTCTGATCTCTATGCAATGGTAATGGGGCCAGAACAACCGTCACACAATGGAAGATCTCGAAGATTCCGTCCAACGACGGTGTATCGGCGCATCGGCCCGGATGTGCTCCCCGACGGCACGCCCCATCCCGCTCCTTGGGCCCGGATCGACCGCCAATTCTTCATCAAATTGCAGGGAGAAGAGTGCCCGGCGCGTTATGCGTCGCACCAGGAAATGAAACTAGTGGAAGGATTCGCCGAGCGATACGGATTACGTCTTCATGACGACGACAGACGGCGTTGTAGAGTCGATAAACTGATGGCTCGGATAATACGCAACGCTAAACTCGCGCTGCGCCGGCATGCCCAAGCTGCTAAGATTGCTTGGGCACTGTCACCAAACACCAGCTCCATACCCACGACAGGCGGGGGAGAGATTGCCTTTCAGGCGGGAGATGACAATCATGTGAAGCTCCTCACCGACACGTTGCTGGAATGGTACCGACTTGCGACGGACTCAAAGTGGGATGACCAGGAGGCACGCAGGCTGTGGAATAGAGAGATCGCTTCCTTGCCTGAAGGTTTTCCCATCCAAGACGCAATAGATCGGAACGCCAGTTGTGAAACTCCCCGGCAGCAACACCGCGAGGCTGAGGATGATTTGAGAGCAAAGCTCGAATCACTTGCTCGGGCTCTGGCGAGAAAAGACCGCTCTGAACTCCACCGCAAATGGAGAACTCGCTGGGAACTTGAGGACGGTCAGCCGGCAGGCGATTTCGACCGCAAAACGACGATTGATCGGAAGAACCGCAGGGTCAGCTACACCGTGCCACGCACTCCAGCAACGGGCTGGCACGCCGAGCTTCGCTGGCTCACGGACTGGATCATGGGGCGTCGTTTTCCCGATACGACGTCGAAATGCTGGCCACGCCGACTTGGCGGCCTGTCGCTCACACGTGTTTCTACGATTCGCGCGCTGTACCAACTACACATTGCCTTCTCCATGCGTCCGACGCCCGATCAACCGAAAGGCGCCCCGGAGAAAGGTGATTCCAACGCAGGAATCGCGGCGCGGTTGCTCAAGGCCCTGGAGCGGCTCCGAGAGCAGCGGGTCAAACAGCTCGCGAGCCGAATCGCAGCATCTGCTCTGGGCCTTGGCGGGCACTGGAAGCCAATAGAAGTGCCTCACCATGTACCGTCAGGAAAACCCACGAAGAAGACTCGGTGGGTCTGGGTCGAGGACACCGAACCGCGATATCCTGCCTGTCAAGCCATCGTGATCGAAAGTCTGACCAACTACCGGCCTGACGAGCGGCGAACCCGCCGGGAAAACCGGCAACTCATGAGCTGGTCGTCAGCGAAGGTCAAAAAGTACCTCGCCGAAGCCTGCCAGCTAAATGGTCTCCACTTGCGCGAGGTTTCACCGGCCTACACTTCACGGCAGGATTCGCGCACCGGTGCCCCCGGAATCCGGTGTGCAGATGTTCCCATAGATGAATTCCTCAGCGTCCCCTGGTGGAGAAAGCGTGTTAGACAGGCATACTCCAAGAGCGAAAAAGAACGAACACCTCTGGATCTGCACCTCGTCCAACTGGAGCAGAAGTGGTCACAGACCGCACAGTCCGAACGAAAAGAACGGTGCATTCGCATCCCGGTGAGAGGCGGCGATTTGTTCGTCTCCGCCTGGGAGCCTCCTGGGGTCGCAACCAATCCTCTTCGTGCCATACATGCGGACCTCAATGCGGCCGCGAACATTGGTTTACGGGCACTGATGGATCCTGATTGGAGCGGGCGCTGGTGGTACATCCCCTGTAATGCAAAGGATGGAAAACCAGCCAAAAACAAAGTGGCAGGCGTTCCGCCAACAGTCATTCCGGATGCCCCTCTCTCGCCACCAGCATCGCGAGACCAGCGTAGATCCAAGAAACGCAGAGATGAAGACATTGTAAATCGATGGCGAGATCCGTCCGCTGGTGCGATCTGTGAGGGCGAAGATTGGCGAGGAACGAAAGACTATTGGCACGACGTGGAGGCTCGGGTAGTGCAGATTCTTGCCCGCCGCCAGTGGACAAATTGCCAAGAAGAGGTTGACAACAGTGTGTTCTAGAAGTAGTTTACTATTGGCTGCTATAGGCGGCCGGCTACCGCGAACGTGTCTTCGCCTTCGTTGGCTTAAGCACGCGGCGGCATGATTAGTTCTCTTCTGCGTCCCCCGGCTGATCCCCGGGGGATTTGAAACCAACCGACCGGCAGGGAAGCCCTCTTTCCTGCCGGTCGTTTCATTTCTGTCTTGGAGGAAGAGTTTTCGCACGCCGGGTGCCCAAGGTACATCCGCTCCAGGAGGACGCGCATGGTGGATATGTGCCCCCCTCTTGCCGGCACAGGACCGGAGGACGCTTGCGGAGACCAGGAACCGCCACCGTTGATTCCCCTGGCCATGCTCAACGCGTTTGTCTACTGTCCACGCCGGTTTCACTACGAGTTTGTTCAGGGCGTGATGGAAGACAACCACCACGTCGTCCAGGGTCGCCGGGTTCACGCCCGCGTGAACGACCCCGCTTTGGCCGAGCGTCCCCGCCAAGAAGGCGACGTTGTCCGCACCCGAAGCGTCTGGATCACCAGCACGGCACTCGGGCTGACCGGTAAGATCGACGTGGTGGACCAGTCCGGCGACGAAGTCTGCCCGGTCGAGTACAAGAAATCACGACCGCCGTCAAAAGAACAGTGCCCAGAAGGTTACTGGCCCAACGACGCCATCCAGCTCTGCGCACAGGGCTTGCTCTTGGAAACAAACGGGAATACGGAGGTGCGCAGGGGATTCCTCTACTTCGCAACCACGCGACAACGGGTGGAGGTGCCGTTCACTGACCAGCTGCGTGAGCAGACGCTGAGCGCTGTCCAGGCCGCCCGAGAACTCGCTGAGTCGGACCAGGAGCCCGACCCACTCCACGATTCCCCCAAGTGTCCGGCGTGCAGCCTGGTGACTCTGTGCATGCCGGACGAGACCAATCTCCTGCGAGCAACCAGCCCGCAGGAGATGCAGAACCCTGCAGAATTTCCGCCCCCTCTCGATCCCCTTCGCTGTCTGGTGCCTGCCGAGTATGATCGGGACATCTTGTACGTGACCGAACAAGGAGCCACGCTGGGCAAAACCGGCGATCATTTCGTCGTCCGGTCACGCACCGGACAGGTTCTCACCGAGGTCCCGGGCAGCAAGCTCCGACAGATTTGCATCTACGGATACGCCAATCCCACCACGCAAGCCGTGCACGCGTGCATGGACCTGGGCATCGACATCGCCTACTTCACGACGGGGGGAAGGCTTAAAGGCCATCTCTCTCCCTTGCCCAACGCCAACGGGTTACTCCGGTCCGCCGTCGCCCGGGCTCTGCAGTCCGAAGCCGTCCGGCTGTCAATCGCCCGCGAAGTCATTGCCACCAAAATTCACAACCAGCGCGTGATGCTGATGCGTAACACTCGCCCGGATGCGAAAACGCCTCGGTTCTACGCTGACATGAGCCAATTGGCGGAACTGGCGGAAGCCGCCCGGCGGGCGGTGGATCCGTCCAGCCTGCTGGGAATCGAGGGCTCGGCGGCTCGGATCTATTTTGGAGATTTCAACGGGATGCTCCGGCCCGACGTGCATCCCTGGTTCTCGTTCGAGCACCGCAATCGCCGCCCACCTCGCGACCCGGTCTACGCGATCCTGTCGCTCGCGTATGCCTGCCTCTGCAAAGACATGATCTCGGCAGTGGCGGCGGTGGGACTCGACCCCTACCTCGGTGTACTGCATGAGCCCCGGCGAGGCCAGCCGGCGCTGGCCCTCGACTTGATGGAGGAGTTTCGGCCGCTCATTGCCGATTCGGTGGTCCTGACACTGGTGAACAACGCGATGCTCAGTAACGGTGATTTCTTTCTGGGACGCCAGAGCTGTAATCTCACCGACTCCGGCAGGAAGACATTCTTTGCTGCCTACGAAAAGCGCAAGAGTGACGAGTGCACACATCCTGTCTTCCAGTACAAAACATCATATGTGCGCTTGCTGGAAATGCAGGCCCGTATACTCGCCCGGTTCCTGACCGGACAGATCCCCGCCTACACGGGGTTTCGGACACGGTGATGCCATGGACGTGATCTGGATCGCTTACGACATCCGCGAGCCGAAACGCTGGCGTCAGGTCTACCGCACCCTCAAAGGCTACGGGGGACGACTCCAGCTGAGTGTATTTGAGTGCCTCCTCAGCGAGACCCAACTGGCCGAACTCCGAGAGAAACTCGACCCGGCACTGGATCATTCCACAGACCGCCTGCTCATCGCCCGCCTGTGCAGTCGCTGCAGTGCAGGGGTCGAACTCTGGGGCGAGCAAGTCGATCGCCAGAAAGCCGGGCCCTTGATAATCTGAGCCCCCGAGCTATTCTTTCTTTGAGGAGATCTTTGACAACTGATCGTCCCGCGAGCAGTGGGGGTTCTGACGGCAGCCCACGAACCGCTCGCGTGTCTCTATCTTAAGCCGTCACACGGGGTTGGGGAGACAGCACGGTGGTTGGATCGCCGATCACGATCCCGCTGATACGCGCCGCTCGCACGAGCTGCCGCAACCGGCAGTCAGACGGGCTGATACAGCAGCCGCCGAAGCAAGCAGAAGAGAACCCGATCACGCCGGACACAACAGCGGGCTGGTCAACAACCGACTGCCAGCCAGGGAAGCAAGCAGAAGAGAACCCGATCACGCCGGACACCAATCTATGCCGGGAATGAAGGCGTCCTTTTCCTTGGAAGCAAGCAGAAGAGAACCCGATCACGCCGGACACGCGAACATCATTCCTCCTTTGAGAGTTGAAATGCCTGGAAGGAAGCAAGCAGAAGAGAACCCGATCACGCCGGACACCGGG
>Ga0116180_1000206_pt1 | contig 57319 bp, 52 predicted proteins | sample AD_UKC073_MetaG_FD_89804 | JGI IMG/M metagenome (GOLD analysis project Ga0116180, IMG submission 89804) | Active sludge microbial communities of municipal wastewater-treating anaerobic digesters from USA - AD_UKC073_MetaG | ecosystem: Engineered > Bioreactor > Anaerobic > Digestate | place: USA... | reverse complement strand
TCGATGGACAAGTCCGCACCGAGACGCTCCCCAACGCTATGCACGGGCTCCCGCAGCCGCAACTTGGCCTGTGGATAACTCTGTGGACACTGTGGGAGAAACGCCGTGCATGCTGTGAGTAACACCTGTGCATAACTGTGGGAATTCTCCGCGGCATCCATGAATATGTACCATTTGACCAGGGTTTTTCTTTTCCACACAGTGTGGATGAAACTGTGGTTAAAGTCCGCATTGAAGGTTTGGGCGCGCGGTGGAGACTGTGCACAAATTCGGCTCCAGCGCAAGTTTTCGAGACGAATTCTCGCGAGAAATCTGCGACCCCGAAAACACGCGGAATTCGGGTGCCGCAGGCCCGCGCCCGCGCGGCGCAGCACGCACGGGATGCTCCGACACCGGCCGCAGACCCACCGCCCCGCACGGTCCCGTACACGCCCCACCAACGCCAGAAGGCGCGGAGCCGAAGCCCCGCGCCTTCTGTGTCGCGAGCGCGCATTGCTGCGCACCCGCATGGTTGCAGCTACTTGGCCGCGACCACCTGCAGCTTGATCACTGCGACAACCTCGTCGTGCAGACGAATGGTCGCCTCGTGGTCGCCGACGACCTTGATCGGCGAGGTGATGTGCACCTTGCGCTTGTCGAGCTCGCCCAGGCCGGCGGCCTTGACGGCGTCAGCGACGGCGCCCGGCTTGACCGAACCGAAGAGGCGACCCTCGGCGCCGGCCTTGACGGCCAGCTTGACCTTGGTGCCCTCGAGCGCGGCCTTGAGGGCCTGCGCGTCTTCGAGCACGTGGATGATGCGGGCGTCGCGGGCCGCGCGGATCTGCGCAACCTGCTTCTCGCCGCCGCGGCTCCAGGCCACGGCGAAGCCCTGGGGGACGAGGTAGTTGCGGGCGTACCCGGCCTTGACCTCGACGACGTCACCGGCGCTGCCGAGACCGGCAACCTCGTTCGTAAGAATCAGCTTCGACATATCGGCAGCCCCTTACCGGCCGGCGCCGGAGTAGGGGAGCAGTGCCATCTCGCGGGCGTTCTTGACGGCCCGCGCGATGAGACGCTGTTCCTGGACGGAGACGCCGGTGATGCGACGCGCGCGGATCTTCCCGCGCTCCGAGATGAACTTGCGAAGCGTTGCGACGTCCTTGTAGTCAATGACGCCGACACGAATCGCCTTCGCGGGGGCTGCGTTCTTCGCACCCTTGCCGCGGATCGGCTTGCGGCGGTCGCCGCTCGACTTTCCAGCCATAGTTGTGTCCTTTTTGTGGGGCGGATGCCGGTTGCCCAGGCATCCGCTATATCAATGTGAGATCAGAAGGGGGTGTCGTCGCCGTAGCCGGCACCGGGCGTGCTCCAGGCGTCGGTGCCCGAGCTCGCGGGACCGGATGCGGCCCACGGCTCTTCGGCCACCTGGTTCATGCCACCCTGACCGCGGCCACCGCCCCCGCCCGATGTGGCACGCGTGACCTGAGCGGTCGCGTAGCGCAGCGAGGGGCCGATCTCGTCGATCTCGAGTTCGAACGCGGTGCGCTTCTCGCCCTCGCGCGTCTCGTAGCTGCGCTGCTTCAGGCGGCCCGTGGCGATCACGCGCATGCCCTTCGTCAGCGAGCCCGCGACGTGCTCGGCAAAGTCGCGCCACACGCTCGCACGCAGGAAGAGGGCCTCGCCGTCTTTCCACTCGTTCGACTGGCGGTCGAAATTGCGCGGAGTGGAGGCGATGGTGAAGTTCGCCACCGGCAGCCCGCCCTGCGTGTACCGCAGCTCGGGGTCGGCCGTGAGGTTACCCACGACGGTGATGACGGTTTCGCCGGCCATCTGCGTTACGCGTCCTTTGCGGCCGAGTCAGCCGTGGCAGCCTTGCGAGCGGCCTTCTCCTCGGCACGCTTCGCCTCGGCGGCGACCTGTGCGAAGCCTTCCTCAGCGCGCAGCACCTTGGTGCGCATGACGGCCTCGCTGAGCTTCAGCTGGCGGTCAAGCTCGTTGGTCGCGGCGCTCGTCGCGGTGAAGTTCACGACGGCGTAGATGCCCTCGGTCTTCTTCTGGATCTCGTATGCCAGGCGACGACGGCCCCAGATGTCGACCTTGTCGATCGTGCCACCATCGTTGGTGATGACAGCGAGGAACTTGTCGAGACTGGGGGCGACGGTGCGCTCATCGATCTCGGGATCAAGGATGACCATGAGTTCGTACTGGTGCGTCACTAACCCACCTCCTTCGGACTAGAACGGCTTCCAGGCATTTCCCGGAAGCAGGAGGGTGTGTGCACGTGCCCGGGTGTCGGCGCGAATACGCGTTCACCGAGGCAACCTTCATAGTGTAACGGATGCCACGGCCCGCCTCGCACGAAAACCCCCGGCCCGCCACCGAACGCGGGCGCACTGCGGGCGCACGGCGGCGGCGCGACCGGTGCTCGAGGGCGCATCGCCGGGCGCAACGTAGGGTGGTCGCATGCAGTGGACTCCCGACGTCGCGGCGGGCGAATGGCTTCGCGAGCGACTCGACCGCACCTGGCAGCCGCCGTTCTCGATGCACATGGTCGTGCCACGCGGCTTCGAGGCATACGCCCGGATCCTGCATCCCGCGACCCGCGAACGCCCGGTCGGCCGCGCTTGGCCGCCCCTGCCGCACGACGCGCACCACCGCGAATGGCAGGCCTTCGAGCGGGCCCAGCCCGAGATCGACACCGAGCAGGTGCGCTGGGGCGAGGCTGCCCGCACGTTCGGCGCGCAGCTGCGCCCGACCACCCAGTGGGGTCGCCTGGTGGGCTACGCCGAGCCGTACAACAACGACCCCGCCGAAGACGCCGAGGGCTGGCGCTACAACGAGCCCGAGCAGGGGCGGCTCGACCCCGACGTGCTCGCGGCGATCGCCCCGCTGCTGGCCGCGCACACGAGCACCCCGCACGCCGGCGGGATCACGATCTGGGAGGGCTGGGGCGGCCTGCTCGGGTTCAGGGGCTCGGTGTCGGCGAGCGCGTCGTTCGGCTGGACCGGCGCAGGGGCCGGGGCCGGGGCCGCCGTCACCGACGGCGAACCCGCGGTCGCACCCGCAACGTCGGCCACCGGCGGGTTCGCCTACACCTCGCTCGAGGCCATGAAGGCTCGCAGCATCCACAACCCCTGGAACGACGGCTACGCCAAGGAGCGCTGGATCCCGGGCGTGCTCCCAGACGAGGTCTCGCGCGGCCCGCGCCTCGAGCTGCCGAACCGCGGGCACGTGCTGTTCGCCGGGGGCATCGACGAGTTCGCGGATGCCTCGTGGCCCGAGCGCGTGCCGTGGACCGACGCCGGCACGCCCTGGTTCACGCAGTCGCCGAGCATGATCTGGCCCGAGGACCGGGCCTGGGTGCTGGTCACCGAGGTCGACTTCGACTCGACGATCGTCGCGGGCTCGCGGCAGCTCGTCGACGCCATCTGCGCCGATCCGCTGCTCGAGGCCCTGCCGATCCCGGCCGAGTCGGCGCTGGGGTGGGAAGCCGAGCCCGGCAGCTGATGGCCGCGCAACAGGTGCTGTTCGACTCGACCCCGCTGACGGGGCCGGTCGACCGCGCGCGGGTGCGGGCATGGCAGCGAAGCCAGCCGCGCGCGTCCTCTGCCGTCAGCGCCTCCACCGTCGTGGTGCTCGTCGTGGTCGCCGTCGTGTTCGTGTGGGTGTTCGTCGGCATCGGGCAGATCGCCGTGCGCGCCTTCACCAACGGTGACGCGGCCATCGCGTGGCCGGTCACGCTGCTGCTCATGCTCGGCGGCGGCGCGCTCGTGGTGCTCGTGCCGGTCTGGTACCGGCGCGCCCGGAGCGCCCGCGCCTACCGGCTCGACCAGTTCTCCCGCGCGAATCACCTGCGCTACGTGCCGGGGCTCGGCGCACCGGCCCTGCCGGGCATGATCTTCACCCTGGGGCACAGCAGGCAGGCGAGCGACCTCGTGCGCGGCGACCAGCCGCGCTTCGTCGAGTTCGCGAACTATCGCTACACGACCGGCTCGGGCAAGAACCAGAGCACCCACACCTGGGGCTATGTCGCCATCAAGCTCGATGTGCCGCTCCCCCACATCGTGCTCGACGCCAAGGGCAACAACAGCCTGTTCGGCACCAACCTGCCCGTCTCGCTCGATCGCGAGCAGCGCCTGCGCCTCGAGGGCGACTTCGACCGCTTCTTCTCGCTCTACTGCCCGGAGGGCTACGAGACCGACGCGCTCTACCTGTTCACCCCGGACATCATGGCGCGCTTCGTCGACCACGCCGCCGCGCTCGACGTCGAGATCGTCGACGACTGGCTCTTCCTCTACGCCCGGCGCGACCTCGTGACGCTCGACCCAGCGGCCTGGGCCTGGCTGTTCGGCACCGTGCAGGCGCTGCTCGACAAGCTCGGGCAGTGGGCGCGCTGGCGCGACGAACGACTGCGCCTGGATGCCTCGGCCACGCCCCTCGGCATCGGCGCGCCCATCCCGGGCCTTGCGGCCGCAGCCGGGGCCGCGGCATCCACCGTGCCCTTCGCCGGGGCCGCACCGCTGACCCCGCCGCCGGCCCCACCCCCGGGCGTCGCGCCCGGCGGGCGGCGGCTGCGGCGTGCGGTCTCGTGGCCCGCGATCATCACGATCGGCGTGTTCGTGCTGTTCTGGGTGCTCTCGCAGTCGGGGGTGCTGAGCGCGATCTTCGGCGCCGCGCGGGGCTGACGGCGGCAGAAGCGGGCCGCTGGCTGCTCGGTTTCCGCTCCTGACCGGGAGGCGCTCGCTCCGCTGCGGCCCTTGAACCGGGTCGCCGCCAGTCGATATGTTGTGCCCATGACGCCCCGGACTCGCGTGTCGAAGGCGGTGGCGGCGGTGCGCTTTCGACCGCCGATGCCGGGCCCGGGGACGATCCTTCGCGAGCGCCTCAGCGCCGCCATCACCGACGCCACGAGCCGCGACGACGTGGGTCGACCGTGTCAGCATCGCGCCGGCGCACACGCGTCCGCCCAAGGAGGGACACCACCATGAAGGATTTCCGCTTCGGCCCAGCCGAGTTCTATCTCATCGGATTCGAGGGAACCAGACCCGACCCCGCCACGTTTGCCGCACTCGACGCGCTCCTCGAGAGCGGCGTCGTACGGCTGCTCGACTTCGTGCTCTTGAGCCGAGCCGATACCGGCGCCGTGGCGGTGCGCGAACTCGACACGGAGGGCCTCGAGCTGAGTCACTTCGCGCCGATCGCGGCTGGCATCGCGGGCGAAGAAGACATCCAGGCGCTCGCGAGCGAGATCCCGCTCGGGGAATCGGCCGCCATTGTCGTCCTCGAACTCGCGTTCGCGCGCACGCTCGCCCAGAACCTCGCCGCCGCCGGCGGTCACGTGCTGCGCAGCGAACGTGTGCCTGCGCCCATCGTGAACGCCATGATGGACATGCTCGAACAGGAAGGTGAATGACATGCCTCTGAGAAGGTTCGGCCGCCCAGGACTGATCGGACTTGCCGCCCGCACGGCCGTCGTCGCGGGAACAGCGAGCGCCGTGACGGGTGCCGCAGCACGACACCAGCAGCAGCGCGCCCAGAACGAATACGAGCAGCAGCAGTATCAGGCCGCGCAACAGCAGGCGCAGATCGACGCCGCCGCCCAGCAGGCCGCCGCGCAGTTCGCGGCGCCAGCTGCCCCGCCGGCCGCTGCGCCGCCCTCGGCTGCGGCGCCCGCGGGCGGCGACGACCTCATCGCCAAGCTCCAGCAGCTGGCGTCGCTCAGAGACGCGGGCGTGCTCACCGAAGACGAGTTCGCCGCAGCGAAGCAGAAGCTGCTGGGCTGAGGCCGACACCCGAGCGGGCAGGCGCGGGGGTCGTCCGTGCGAGCGGGCAGGCGCGGGGGTCGTCCGTGCCCGGTGACCCGGTCAAGCCCCGGCGTCGCCCCGCGCGGCCCACCAGGCGCGCAGGCGCGCCTGCGCTTCGTCCTCGCTGATGATGCCCTCGTCGAGGCGCACCTCGAGCAGAAACCTGTAGGCCGCGCCCACTTCGCGCCCGGGCGGGATGCCGAGCACCTCCTGGATGCGGTTGCCGTCGAGGGCGGGGCGCATCGCGCCGAGCTCCTCCTGCTCGCGCAGCAGCGCGATGCGCCGCTCGATGTCGTCATATGCCCCGGCAAACATGTTGGCCTTGCGCTTGTTGCGAGTGGTCACATCGGCACGCGTCAGGATGTGCAGGCGCTCGAGCTCGTCGCCCGCATCGCGCACGTAGCGCCGCACCGCGGAGTCGGTCCACGCGCCCTCGGCATAGCCGAAGAAGCGCAGGTGCTGCTCGATGAGCTGCGTCACCGACGCGATCGTGTCGGAGTCGAAGCGCAGCGCAAGCAGCCGCTTGCGCGCCATCCGCGCACCCTTGAGGTCGTGGTGATGGAACGTGACCGCGCCGCCGGGCTCGAGCCTGCGGGTCGCTGGCTTGCCGATGTCGTGCAGCAGCGCCGCGATGCGCAGCGCGACGTCGGGCTCGGCCCCGGGGTTGCGCGCGTGCTCGAGCGCGATCGCCTGGCGCAGCACGGTGAGCGAGTGCTCGTAGACGTCCTTGTGATGATGGTGCTCGTCGACCTCGAGTCGCAGCGCCGGCACCTCGGGCAGAAACTGCGCCATCAGCCCGGTGTCGACCAGCAGTCGGATGCCGCGGACGGGGTCGTCGGTCTGCAGCAGGCGCACGAGCTCGCCCTGGATGCGCTCGGGGCTCACGATCGATAGCGTCGCGCGCAGCTCGGCCATCGCGGCCACGGTCGCGGGATCGACCTCCACCTGCAGCTGGCTGGCGAAGCGGGCGGCGCGCAGCATGCGCAGGGGGTCGTCGCCGAAGCTGATGTGCGGGTCGCCGGGGGTGCGCAGACGCCCGGCGACCAGGTCTTCGACGCCGCCGGTCGGGTCTACCAGCTGCAGCTGCGGCACGCGCAGCGCCATCGCGTTCATGGTGAAGTCGCGGCGGGCGAGGTCGGGCTCGAGGGTCTCGCCGAACTCGACGGTGGGCTTGCGGGTCACGCCGTCGTAGCTGTCGGCCCGGTAGGTCGTGATCTCGACCTGCTCGCCCAGCACGCGGGCGCCGATGGTGCCGAACGCCCGCCCGATGTCCCACTGCGCGGTGCTGATCGGCTTCACGATCCGCAGGATCGTGTCGGGGTCGGCGTCGGTCGTGAAGTCGAGGTCGTGCACCTCGCGCCCGAGCAGCGCGTCGCGCACGGGACCGCCGACCACCGCGAGCTCGTGCCCGGCGTCCGCGAATGCGGCAGCCAGCGCGTCGACGACCGGGGACTCGGCCAGAACGCGCAGCCGCGCGAGGCCCTCGGCCATGCTCACCATGCCAAGCATTCTACCGAGGGCGGCGTGCGCGCCCCGTCAGCGCCGGTCAGCGCTGGTCCGCGTCCGGCGCTCCGGCGGGCACGAGCACCAGCACACCGAGCTCCAGCAGCTCGCGCACGCGCGGCAGCAGCTCTTCGCGCAGCGCCGGCTCCGGGGCATCCATGAGCTGCGCGATCGCGCCGATCAGCGCGCCGATCGGCAGGGTGCCGTCGCAGGCGCCCACGAGGGCCGCGAGCGCCGGGTCGACGCCGATCACCCGGCTGAACCCGCCGCCCTGGCGCAGCTCGATCACCGAGGGGTCGTCGTCGCCGGGGCGGAAGTGCCGCGCCTCGCTGATGTCTGGCGCCACGAGGCAGCTGGATGCCGCGAGCTCGTCGTCGCTCAGGGCGGCCTGCGCGTCGTGCCCGGCGAGCGCGGCCCGCAGGTGCCCACCCAGGCTGTGCGGCGCGGCGATGGGCTGGCCGAGCCGCTCGTAGCGCGCGAGCGTGGGTGCGGCGGGTGCGGCGGGCGCGGTGCCCTCGCCGTGCGCACCGGCGCCGCGGCTCGCATCCGCCCCCGCACCCGTAGCCGCACCCGCCGGGCGCCGCAGCAGCAGGTAGCCGAAGCCGACCGCGGTGACGCCGCGGCGCTCGAAGTCATCGACCCACGCCGTCAGCAGCGCCTCGTGCTCGGGCGTGCCCGGCAGCGTGCCGCCATCGCGGATCCAGGTCTCGGCGTACCGGGCCGCGTCCTGCACCTCGCGCTCGACCACCCAGGCATCGAGCGGCACCGCGGATGCCTCGACCCAGCCCCGCACCCGATCGAGGCCGTCCTCGCCCTCGCGGTACTCCCAGTTGCCGAGCAGCTGGGCCGTGCCGCCGGGCTCGAGGTGCGCGCCGACCCCCTCGACGAACGACGCCACGATCGCGTCGCCCTCCATGCCGCCGTCGCGATACTCGTACGCCGGCACCCCCTCGGTGCGCGGGGTGATGACGAACGGCGGGTTCGACACGACCCGGTCGAAGCGCTCGCCCGCGACGGGCTCGAACATGCTGCCGAGCCGCGTCTCGATGCCGGTGACGCCGTTGAGCGCGGCGTTGAACTCGGTGAACCACAGGGCACGCGGCGAGATGTCGGTCGCCACGACGTGCGCGGCGTGGCGACGCGCATGCAGGGCCTGGATGCCGCAGCCCGTGCCCAGATCCAGCACCCGAGCCTCCTGGTCGGGCGCGCCCACACCCACACCCGCGCCCACACCCGGCATCATCAGCCCGGCGAGCGTCAGCGACGCGCCGCCCACACCCAGCACGTGGCCGACCGGGAGCGCGGATCGCAGCGCGAGCTCGCCCAGATCGCTCGCGATCCACCATTCCTGGGCGCCGAGCTCGTCGGTGAAGGCGTAGGGGCGCAGGTCGACGCGCGGCACGACCTCGTGGCCGCGACGCGCGATCAGGCCGAGCGCCGCCGCGCGCTCGAGGCCGAGCGTGGGCAGCGCGGCGGCCAGCGCGTCGGCGGGCACGGCATCGCCGAGGAGGAAGAGGCTCGCCAGCGCGGCAAGCCGGTGCGCCGCGCCCGCCGCGCGCAGGGCCCGACGCGCGAGCACAGGCTGGTCGCGCAGCAGCGCGTCGCCGGCGGGGCCGCCCCACAGCTCGCCCACCGCGTCGACCGTGAACCGCGCGGCCCTGAGGTCTTCGGCGAGATCCGCGACGGCTGCGGCATCCACGACAAGGGCACTGACGTTCTCATCCATCCAGTCATTCAAGCGCACAGCCCGCGCGGCAAGATCGCGAGCACGCGCCTCGCCTCCCAGGGAGCCCACGCCACTCGACACTAGAATCGGCTGGCGTGCACACCTCTCGTGCACTCGAGCAGAGCCCCGATATGACCGTGACCCCCACCGCACAAGGCGCGCACGCCCGACTCGCGAACGACCTCGCCGGGCGCCGCCGACCCCGCAGGTGGCGGCCGCTCGCCGCGGCGATGCTGGCCCTCGCGCTCCTCACGGGCGCAGGCGCCTCGGCGATCGCGGCCGAGCGCGCCGACGATCCGGCGACGGTGGATGCCTCGGCCGAGCGCGCGAGCTCGCCCCGGGTGTCCCTCGCCCCGCTGGCATCCGGCGTCGTCACGCCCGAGACGTCGCTCGTGGCACCCGTGATCGTCGAGAACCTCACCGATCAGCCCCTCGCACCCGCGACCGCTCGACTCGAGATCGGCCACGGTGCCATCACCGATCGCGCGGTGCTCGACGCCTGGCTTGCCGGCACCCTCGACCCCGCGAGCCTCGGTGCCTTCGTCGCAGGTGGTGAGGCACCCATCGAGCCCGTGCTGCCCGGCGAGCTCGCGACCGCGACCATCACCGTCGAAGGCGCCGCACCCGAGATCGCCGGCCTCGCGCCCGGCGTGTACCCGATCCTCGTGCGGTACACCCCCGACGCCGCATCGAGCGGCGCGGTCGGCGGCGCCCACACCAGCACCGACCAGCAGGGCGACACCGAGGCCCTCCTCAGCACGAGCACCATGCTGGTGCGCGACCCGGCCGCGGCACCGCAGCCCTTCGAGGTCGGGCTCATCGTGCCGATCACCGCACCGGCGCTCGCGTCGGGCCTGCTGAGCGCGGCCGAGCTTCGGGCGCTCACCGCACCCGGCGGGGCGCTCAGCGCAAGCCTCGAGGCCGTCGCGGGCACCCCCGCCATCCTCGCCGTCGATCCCGCCATCCTCGCCGCGATCCGCGTGCTCGGCACCGATGCGCCGGGCGAGGCTGTCGACTGGCTGGCGCGACTCGACGCGCTTCCGAACGAGCGCTTCAGCCTCGCGTTCGCCGACGGCGACCTCGCGACCGCATTCGCCGCCGGCCTGCCCACGCCATTCACGCCGAGCACCCTGCAGGCATATATGCGCCCCGAGGACTTTATTCCGATCCCGTCGCCGAGCCCGAGCGCCGAGACGCCTTCACCCGGTTCGGTTTCATCGTCTGGTCTGCCGATATCGGAATATGCAAAAAATGGAATGTTTGTAGATCTCACCGAGGATCCAACGCCTGGCGATGCACCCAGCACGACGCCGAGCGAGCGCCCGAGCGACGCTCCCGAGCCGAATGAGACGCCCGTCTACCCCACGCTCGAGACCCTGCTCGACGTGCCCGGTGCGCGCCACGGAGTCGTCTGGCCCGTCACCGGAACGGCCAGCGGCGCGCTCCTCGCCCACCTCGGCGCGGCCGCCACGGCCGAGGGCAACACCGGCGTCGGCATGCTCGCATCGACGAACACCGCGCAGGGGATCGAGACGCGCACCGTGCCCGCCCGAGGGATGGCCGGAGACGCGTCCGTGCTGGTCTATGACGCCTCGATCTCGGCCGCGCTGCGCAACGCCGCGTCGGCGCAGAGCACGCTGCTGCGCGGCGCGCCGCTGACGGCCGCCGCCGCACAGCTGACGCTCGCATCGGCCGAGATCGACGGCCAGCTGCTGGTCAGCGTCGACCGGGGCATGGAGCGCACCAAGAACGACCTGAGCGCCGCGATCAATGCCGTGTTCGAGATGCCCGGCGCGACCCCCCGCACGCTCGGCGAGCTGCTGGCCGCCGAGCCGACGCAGATCGACATCGTCGAGGCCCCCGCAGCGCAGGAGCGGGTGGACGTGGCGCACCGCCTCGTCGAGACCGAGGGCAGGATCGGCGCGTTCGCGACCGTGCTCGATGACCCCGGGCTGCTCACCACACCGGAGCGCGCCTCGATCGCGCAGCTGCTGGGCGCGGGGTGGTTCAGCGCGCAGTGGCCCAGCGGGCGGTTCCCCGGCACGGGGCCGGCGAGCGGGCAGCCGCAGGTCGGGCAGACCGAGCAGCAGGTGAGCGAGACCCCCGAGGCCGCGTGGAACCGCGCGATCGTCGATCACGAGGCGCGCTCGGCGCGCACGCTGTCGTCGGTCGGCATCCTGCCGCCGTCGACCACCAACCTGCTCAGCGCCGACGCCAAGCTGCAGTTCTGGGTGCGAAACGACCTCCCCTACCCGGTGAACGTGGTGTTCATCACCTCGCCGAACGACCTGCGCCTCGAGGTGACCCGCAGCACGCCCGTCACGGCGCTGCCCAGCAGCAACACGAGGGTCGAAGTCCCCGTGATCGCGAAGGTCGGCAGCGGCGACGTGCAGCTCCAGCTCGAGCTGCGCAGCCCCACCCTGCAGCCGATCGGCGCCCCGGTCACCGCCGAGGTCGCGGTGCGGGCCGACTGGGAGCTGATCGGCATCATCTCGCTGGCGGCGATCGTCGGCACGCTGTTCGTCGTCGGCATCATCCGCACGGTGCTCGCCCGCCGCGGGCGGCGAAAAGCCGGATCGGCACCCGCATCGCGCGACGCGGACGAGCCGGACCACGCGGACGCCGATGAGGCCCACGCCCCCGACAGCCCGCCGGCCGAGCGCGCATCCTCCGGACCAGCGCCCGCCGAGGCGACTGCACCGGCGTCGTCGGCCCCCGCACGCCCCACCCCCGACACACAGGAACCCGGTGACGACCATGGCTAGCCTCGGCCGCGCAAGCATGCTCCTGGCGAGCGGAACCGTCGTCTCGCGCATCCTGGGCTTCGTTCGCGCCGCAGTGCTCGCCGCCGCCATCGGCGCGTTCAGTCAGGGAGCGAACGCCTTCGGCATCGCCAACCAGCTGCCGAACAACATCTACACGATCATCGCCAGCGGCATTCTCAGCGCCGTGCTGGTGCCGCAGATCGTGCGCGCGAACGGCCACGCAGATGGCGGCAAGGCCTACATCAACAAGATCTTCACGATCGCGCTCGTGGTCCTGCTCGCCGCCACCCTCGCCGCGATGCTGCTCGCCCCCGCGCTCGTGCAGCTGTACACCCGCGGCTGGAGCGAGGCGCAGCTCGCGCTCGCGACCGTGATGGCGTACTGGTGCCTGCCGCAGATCTTCTTCTACGGGCTGTACGCGCTGCTGGGCGAGGTGCTCAATGCGCGCAAGGTGTTCGGCCCGTTCACCTGGGCGCCCATCGTGAACAACGTGGTCGCCCTCGTCGGGCTCGGCGCGTTCATCGCGATCTTCGGCCTGTACGACAAGACCACGGCGACGATCACCGACTGGACGCCCGATCGCATCGCCCTGCTGGGTGGGCTCACGACGCTCGGGGTCGCGGCACAGGCGCTCATCCTGCTCGTGTGGTGGCGGCGTGCCGGCCTCAGCTACCGGCCCGACTTCCGCTGGCGCGGCGTGGGCCTGCGCAACACCGGCAAGCTCGCAGGCTGGACGTTCGCCATGGTCATCGCCGGGCAGCTCGCCGGCATCGTGCAGTCGCAGGTGTCGTCGATCCCCGCCGACGCGGGCTACGCGTCCGTGTTCGTCATGTCGAACGCGTGGCTCATCTTCATGCTCCCCCACTCGATCATCGCCGTGTCGATCGGCACCGCGTACTTCACCCAGCTCAGCGAGCACGCCGTCGCCGGGCGGTACGACGAGGTGCGCAAAGACGTCGGCAGCAGCATCCGCGTGCTCTCGATGTTCATGGTGATCGGCACCGTGGCCATCGCGATCGCGGCGGTCCCGGCATCCCGAATCTTCACCAACGGGCCGTCTGGGGCGTTCGAGATGGCGCTGGTGCTGTGGGCGTACCTCATCGGCCTCGTGCCGTTTGCGGCCCTGTTCGTGGTGCAGCGCACCTTCTACGCGCTGGGCGACACGCGCACGCCGTTCTTCTTCACCCTCTTTCAGTGCACCCTCGTCGTGATCACCGCGCTGCTGGCCGCGCTGCTGCCGCCGCAGTTCATCGCGATCGGTGTCGCGCTCGGCCAGTCCATCGCCGGCACCGCGCAGGCCCTGCTGGCGGCGTGGCTGCTCAAGCGGCGCCTCGGCCACATCGGCTCGCGCCGGATCCTGGGCTCGCTGCTGCGCTTCGCCCTCGCCGCGGTGCCCGCCGGGGCCGTGGGCCTGGGCGCGCTGTGGCTGTTCGGGGGCGTCGGCGAGCACTCGTGGGCGCTCAGCGGTGTGCTCCCCGGCATCGTGGCGACCGCGGTCATCGGCGCGGTCACGGGGCTGAGCTATCTCGGGATCCTCGCGCTCGCGCGCACCCCCGAGATCGAGCCGGCCCTCGCTGCCATCCGCCGTCGCTGACGGGGAGCGCGGCGCTCGGCGTGGGCGCGGCGCCCCGCACCGCACACGGGCCGCGGAATAGCCGCGCGCTACCATGGGTTGAGGCTCATGGACGGCGATCGCGGTCCCTCGCGAGCAACCACAAGGAGCTATTTTGCGTCAGGTCATCATCGTCGGATCAGGTCCCGCAGGGTTCACCGCCGCCATCTACGCGGCGCGGGCAGACCTGAAGCCCCTCGTCATCGCGAGCTCAGTCGAGGTGGGCGGCGAGCTCATGAACACCACCGACGTTGAGAACTTCCCCGGCTTCAACGAGGGCGTCCAGGGCCCCGAGCTCATGGAGAAGATGCAGGCGCAGGCCGAGCGCTTCGGCGCTGAGATCGTGTACGACGACGTCGCAGCGCTCGAGCTCGACGGCCCGGTCAAGCGCGTGACGCTTGCCGGCGGCGGGGTGCACGAGGCAGCCGCCATCATCTACGCGACGGGATCGGCGTATCGCAAGCTCGGTCTCGAGGGCGAGGAGCGCCTCACCGGTCACGGTGTCTCATGGTGCGCGACCTGCGACGGCTTCTTCTTCCGCGAGCGCACGATCGCCGTCGTCGGCGGCGGCGACTCGGCGATGGAAGAGGCGACGTTCCTCACGCGCTTCGCCTCCAAGGTGTACGTCATCCACCGCAAAGACACGCTGCGCGCCTCGAAGATCATGCAGGAGCGGGCGCTGCAGAACGAGAAGATCGAGTTCATCTGGAACAGCGAGGTCGTCGACGTGCTGGGCGACTCGGCCGTGACCGGGGTCGTGCTCAAGAGCACCGTGGATGCCTCGACCCGCGAGCTGCCCCTCGAGGGCCTGTTCATCGCCATCGGCAACGACCCGCGCACCCACCTCGTGCACGGCAAGCTCGAGCTGACCGCGGAGGGCACGATCGCGGTCGACGGCCGCTCGTCGCGCACGAGCGTGCCCGGCGTCTTCGCGGCGGGCGATGTGATCGACCCCACGTACCGCCAGGCCGTGACCGCCGCCGCGAGCGGCACCGTGGCCGCGCTCGACGCCGAGCACTTCCTCGCCCTCGAGGCACAAGCGGGCGGAGACGCGGACGCGGTCGCCGCCGTCGCATCGGCAACCGCCTGAGTCGCCCGGAACAACCACGGCCTTCCGGGCGTTGTTGCCCAGAAGCCGCACATCGATCCACAACCGATCCAGATTCGGCGTCCGCACCGGGCGCCCACAGCACAAGGAGATTTCTGACATGAGCGCACGCGCAACAAGCTCTGCCACGTGGGACGCCGACGTCCTGCAGGCGACCGGCCCCGTGCTGGTCGACTTCTGGGCCGAATGGTGCGGCCCCTGCCGCCAGGTCGGGCCGATCCTCGACGAGATTCAGGCCGAGCACGCCGACAAGATCACAATCCTCAAGCTCAACGTCGACGAGAACCCCGACCTCGCCATGAAGTACCAGATCACGTCGATCCCGGCGATGAAGGTCTTCAAGAGCGGCGCCGTCGAGACCACGATCATCGGCGCCAAGCCCAAGGGCGCGCTCGAGAAGGACCTCGCCGCGTACATCGCGTAGCGTCCGCAGCACGCAGCACACGCGAGAACCCCGCCCCGCTCCTGCATGGAGTGGGGCGGGGTTCTTCTTCTTGGGCGCGCACGGTCGTGGGCGGCGGGTTCTGGTCACCGCATCGGTGCGGTGCCGGATGCCTCAGCCGCCGTAGCCCGGCTCACCGAGGATCCCGAGAATGCGGTTGAGGTCGCCGACGGTGGCGAAATCGATAGTGATCTGGCCTTTCTTTGCCGTGAGCGAGATCTTGACGCGGGTGTCGAGACGATCACCGAGGTGCTCGGCGATCTCGTCGAGGTGTCCCCGCCTGGTGCCGGCCTTCGGCGCGACCCGACGGGCGGGCGAGCCGGCCGCGACGGCCTCGGCCGCGCGCACCGAGAGGTCTTCGCTCACGATCTTGTCGGCGAGGTGCTGCATCGAGACCTCGTCCTCGAGGGTGAGCAGGGCGCGGGCGTGCCCGGCGCTGAGCACACCGGCCGCCACGCGCTGCTGCACCGGGACCGGGAGCTTGAGGAGGCGAATCGTGTTGCTGATCTGGGGTCGCGAGCGACCGATTCGCGCCGCGAGCTCCTCCTGCGTGATGCCGAAGTCCGAGAGCAGCTGCTGGTAGGCGGATGCCTCTTCGAGCGGGTTGAGCTGCGAGCGGTGCAGGTTCTCGAGCAGGGCGTCGCGCAGCAGGAACTCGTCTTCGGTCTCGCGCACAATCGCGGGGATGGTGGCAAGCCCCGCCTCGCGCGACGCGCGCAGTCGGCGCTCGCCCATGATGAGCTCGTAGGTGCCGGCCTCGGCGTCGAGGGGACGCACGACGACCGGCTGGAGCACCCCGAACTCGCGCACGCTGTGCACGAGCTCGGCCAGGTCATCGGCGTCGAAGTTCGTGCGCGGCTGCCGCGGGTTCGGCTGCACCTGCGCGGGTGACACGTCGATGAGGCGCAGCCCCTCGACCGCGAGCAGCTCACCGTCCGAGCCCTCGGCCGCGGCGGCAGCCGCGGTGGCGGCGTCGGCGGGCGCGTCCGTGATGCTCGCCGCGGACTGTGCGGAGCGCTTGCTCGCCGTGCGCTTCGCCGGCGCGCTGGCTGTGGCATCCCTCGCGGCAGCCTTCGTCGCGCCCTTCGCGGTCGTGCTCGTCCTCTCGGCCGCCGCGGTGGGAGCCCCGGGGAAGAACACATCGACGGGACGACCCGTCGTGCCGCTCTCGGCGATCGTGGGGATCAGGGCCCCGATCCCGCGACCGAGACCTGTGCGCTTCGCTGCCATTACTGCTCACTTTCTGTGCGCGCCGCCCGGCGCACAATCTCGACGGCGGCCTCACGGTACGCCACCGCACCCGCCGATTGCCCGTCGTATGCGATGACGGTCTGTCCGAAGCTGGGTGCTTCAGAAACGCGGACCGACCTGGGAATCACGGTCTCGAGCACCTGCTCAGGGAAGTGGGTGCGCACCTCCGCGGCCACCTGCTGTGCGAGACGCGTGCGCCCGTCGTACATGGTGAGCAGGATGGTGGACAGGTGCAGGCGCGGGTTGAGGTGCTTCTGGATCATCGAGATGCTGCCCAGCAGCTGGCTGAGCCCCTCGAGCGCGTAGTACTCGCACTGGATCGGGATGAACACCTCGTCGGCGGCCGCGAACGCGTTGATCGTGAGCAGGCCCAGCGAGGGCGGGCAGTCGATGAGCACGAAGTGCAGCGGCTCGTCGAGGCCCTCGAGGTAGGTGGTCAGCGCGGTGCGCAGGCGGTACTCGCGGGCGACGTGCGAGACGAGCTCGATCTCGGCACCCGCGAGGTGAATGGTGCTCGGCGCGCACAGCAGGTCCGGTGATTCCGGACTCGCCTGGACGATGTCGGCCAGCGGAAAGTCGTCGATGAGCACGTCATAGATGCTCGGGATATCGGCCGTGTGCGGCACCCCGAGGGCCGTCGACGCGTTGCCCTGCGGGTCGAGGTCGATGACCAGCACGCGGGCGCCGGCCGCGACGAGCGCCGCCGCGGTGTTGACCGCGGTCGTCGTCTTGCCGACGCCGCCCTTCTGATTCGACACCGTCATGATGTGCGTGCGCGTCGGGAGCGTGACCTCCGCCTCGCTCAGCACGCGGCGGCGAGCGGTGAGCTCTGCGAGCTCGCGGGCCAGCGGGGTGTCGTCGAATGCCGCCGAGAGGCGCGTAGCACGCGTGTCCGTCGCGTTGCGCTCCGTCACGCTGCCCTGTCGTGAGGGCGCCTGCGAGCCGCTCTCACCCAAATGTTTCACGTGAAACGCTCCCAGTTGCTCGCTCATCACGATCCACTGTAGCCCGCACCACCCGGGTGGTCTCTTCCAGCACGCCGTCGCCGAGAATCTCGACCCGCACGTCGTGCAGCTTGAACCGGCGGATCTGCTTCTCGGCGGCGGCGATCTCGGCCTCGGCGTTGATCCCCTTCATCAGCACGAGCTCGCCGCCCCTGCACACGAGCGGGGCCGTCAAGGGGATGAGGGTGCGCAGCGCGCTCACGGCCCGCGCAGTGACCTGGTCGAGCCCCCCGAACGCCTTCGCCTCCTCGGCCCGGGCTCGCACGACCTCGACGTTGCGAAGGCCGAGCTCGTCGACCTGCTCATTCAGCCAGGCTACGCGGCGCTCCATCGGCTCGATCAGCACGAACTGCACATCGGGGCGCGCGATGGCGAGCACCAGGCCGGGCAGGCCGGCGCCCGTGCCGATGTCGCCGACCCGACCGGGGTTAAGCAGCGGCGCCATGATCACGCTGTTCAGGATGTGCCGGGTCCAGAGCCTGGGGAGCTCGAGGGGACCGATCAGGCCGCGCTCCTCGCCCTGCGCGGCCAGCGCGGCGGCGAACTGGCGTGCGCCCGCGATCGTGTCTCCGAAGAGGGTCGCCGCGATCGCCGGCTCGGCCTCGAGAGTCGCGGGCGATGTTTCACGTGAAACGTCATCGTTGTGATCGGTCATATCGTGGTTCTCTCTTTCACTCGATGTTTCACGTGAAACGGCGCGTCCTGCAATTCTGCCGTTGATGTGGCGTTCGTCGTCTCATCACGCCGCGGGGCCGCGAATGCGCCAGCCGCGCGCTGGCGTCGAAGGGCGTGCGTCGATCGCACCCGCCGCTAACCATCGCGATGCGACCGCGTGGTCGCCCGACATGCGCCGGCACCGGATGCTGTGGTGCCGGCGCCGATGCGCGTCGAACCCGAACCACCCGCGTCGACATGTGCGACGCCACTGGTGTCTGTGCACTGCCGGCGCGGGGCGACCCGTGCGCGATGGCAGGCGTGCCGTGCGCCAGCTGGTTGATGTTTCACGTGAAACATCAACCAGCTCACGAGACTACGCGCGACGGATGACCGTGTGGCGCTGGGCGCCCTCGCCGTACGACTCGGAGACGAAGCCGCGCTCGGCGACGAAGTCGTGCACGAGCTTGCGTTCGTAGCTCGACATCGCGGGCAGGGATGCCTGCTCTGCGCCGCCCTCGATGCGCTCGATGGCACGATCGACCAGCTGCGAGAGCTCGCTCTGGCGCGAATCGCGCGAGCCGCCGATGTCGAGAATCAGGCGCGAGAAGCGACCGGTGCGGTTCTGCACGGCCAGGCGCGTGAGCTCTTGGAGCGAGCGCACCGCCTCCGAGCTGGCCAGGACCGAGAGCGCGCCAGGCTTGTCGGACTCGACCCGCACGTGCGCACGACCGCCGCGCACGTCGAGCTCGATGTCGCCATCGATATCGGCGATGTCGAGCAGCTCCTCGATGTAGTCGGCGGCGACATCGCCTTCCTCCTCGAGCTGCTCGATCGTCGAAGGAGTGCGATCGAGGTGGCCGCTGCCGCCGGGTGCGATGGGCGAGCCGATGGCGTCGGTGGGGGTCGGAACAGGCAGATCGAATTCGAGCTCAGGGAGATCGGTCATGGTGTGCTCTCTTCTTGGCGCGGGGGAGGTGTTGGGAGGCCGGCCGGCGGGTGCGTCAGAATGTGGCGCACCCGCCGCGCCCGGTCAGGACTTGTTCTTCGGTCCGCCGGAGGCGCCCGCGGGACCGGAGGAACCGGGTGCGCCAGACTGACCGGACGAGCCGGACTGCTTCTTCGCGCGCTGCTTGCCCATGGGCTGCTGGCGCTTGGGCTTCTCGGCGGCGAGGCGCTCGGCATCCTCGAGCATCTTCTGCTGCTCGGCCTGGTACTTGGCCATCGGGATGATCTTGCCCTTGGCATCGAGCGCCTTGCCCTTGCGCGCGAGACGCTCTTCGCGTTCCTTCGCGGCATCCGAGCCGGGGGTCGGCATGTTGCGGATGACCACGAACTGCTGGCCCATGGTCCACAGGTTGCTGATGAACCAGTAGACGACGACGCCGAGGGGGAAGAACACACCCGAGAAGATGAATGCCAGCGGCAGCACATAGAGCATGATCTTCTGCATCTGGTATGCCTGGCCGGTCTTGGCCTCGGGTGACAGGTTCTTCGAGATGATCTGCAGCTGGGTGAAGAACTGCGACGCGATCATGAGGATCACGAGCACGATGAGGATCACGACGGTGGCTTCCCAGCCATCCGGACGATTCTCGAGCGCGCCCTGGAGGGAGTCGTGCAGCGAGGCAACGCCGAACAGCTTGGCGTTGTAGAACTGCTGCACGAGCTCGGGGGAGAGCAGGCCGACGCCGCCGCGGTTCTCCTTTGCGGCGAGCGTGACACCGTTGAGCACATTGAACAGCGCGAAGAAGATGGGCATCTGCACGAGCAGGGGGAGACATCCCGAGACAGGCGAGGTGCCGTGCTTCTTGTAGAGCGCCATCGTCTCGCGGCTCATGGCCTCACGCGAGAGCTGATCCTTCTTGCCCTTGTACCGCTCCTGCACCTTGCGGAGCTCCGGCGCGATCTCCATCATCTTGCGCTGGCTCTTGATCTGCTTCACGAACAGCGGGATGAGCGCCGAACGCACCACGAGCACGAGGCCGATGATCGAGAGGATCCAGATCAGGCCCGACTCGGGCGGGATCCCGAACAGCGTGAAGATCCAGTGCCACGCGACGAGAATGAGCTCGACGGCCCATTTCAGTGGCCACAGAAGTGTCTGGAGAAGATCCAAGGGGATCAGTCCTTTCGCAGGGGCACGACGAAACCCCGGGGGGTCAGGTCGAACCGGAAGTCGTCGCGGAGTGGAACGTCATCGACCCCGCCGGCGGCCCAGGGATGGCAGCGGCCGATGCGGGCCAGCGCCTTCGCAGACCCGCGCACGGCGCCGTGCTGCTGGATCGCGCCCACGGCATACGCCGAGCAGGAGGGGTAGTACTTGCAGACATCGCCATAGATGGGCGAGATCGCCGCGCGGTACGCCGTGAGCACCGCGATCGCTGCGTTGCGCGGGACGAGCGGCAATGAATCCCAGGTGAGAAGGGATTTCGGAGTAGCGGTGCCGATGGCGGCAGCGTGGAGCGCGCTCATGCCGCGAGCTTTGCCAGAACGCGGGCGACCTCGCCTCGCAGCGTTGCGAAGTCGGTTGTCGCTGCCGGCGGAAGCGCGCGAATGACCACGTCGCTCCCGGCAGGAATGCTCGGGAGAAGCTCGAAGCACGCGGCCTTCAGCCGTCGCCGCACCTGATTTCTCACCACCGCAGATCCGATCTGCTTGCTGACGATAAAGCCAATGCGTGGGGCGGATGCTTCCGTCCCACGCATGGCGTACGTCACTGTGTGTGTGCTCGCACGTCGTGCACCTCGCCTGACGACGCGACGGTAGTCCGCGCCATCGGTGATTCGGTGCTGCTTGGCGAGCACCGGGTCCTACGCGGAGAGCTCGGTGCGACCCTTGGCGCGGCGAGCCGAGAGGATGGCGCGGCCGGCACGCGTGCGCATGCGCGCGCGGAAGCCGTGCTTCTTCGCGCGACGACGGTTGTTGGGCTGGAAGGTGCGCTTGCTCATGAGATTCTCCGTGTGCTCCATCACCGATCTTGGGAGCCGGAGATGAGCGTGACAATGGTAAGGGGGCCCTTGCGGGCATACGTCAACCTATTAAAAGTACGTGTTATAGGCCAAAGTCGCAAACCGGCGTCAGAGACTCGCCCATTATCCACAGAACTCGGCGACGCGGCGACACCCGACGTGGCCCGGTCCTACAGTGGCCCACGCGCGATCGCGGCGATAGTGTGTTGAAATTGATGGAGTTATCCACAGGCTCGTGCACATCCCGCATCGCACGGCCGACCACGCACGAAGTCTGCAGGGGGACCATGTCTCAGCAAGAGCATCCAGACGTCTCAGTGTTCTGGGGCAAGGTCCTCGAACATCTGCGCGACGACGCGAGCATCTCGCCGCAGCTCAGCGGATTCCTGCACCTCGCGGTGCCGCAGGGAGTGATCAACGGCACGCTGTACATCGACGCGCCCAATCCGCTGACCGCACGGCAGCTCGACGGCACGCTGCGCGCCCCGCTGCTGGCCGCGCTCGCGCACGTCGATGCCGACGTCGTGAACTTCCGCACCGTCGTCAACGAGGATCTCGAGGGTGCGTTCGAGGCCGACACGGCATCGCCCGAGCCCGACGCCGACACGAATCCGATCGGCACGGTCGCGTCGCCGGCGCAGCTTCGTGGATACATCGACCAGGCCGAGCCGGTGATCACCCCCGATCCGGCAGCCGCGAGCCCTCGATCCGACACGCGGCTGAACGCGAAGTACACGTTCGACAACTTCGTGATCGGGCAGTCGAACCGCTTCGCCCACGCCGCGGCGGTCGCGGTCGCCGAGGCGCCCGCCAAGGCCTACAACCCGCTGTTCATCTATGGGGAGTCGGGCCTGGGCAAGACCCACCTGCTGCACGCCATCGGCGACTACGCCATGAGCCTGTACCCCGACGTCCGGGTCCGCTACGTCTCGAGTGAGGAGTTCACGAACGACTTCATCAACTCGATCGCCAACAACCGCGGCTCGGCCTTCCAGGCCCGCTATCGCAGCGTCGACATCCTGATGATCGACGACATCCAGTTCCTCCAGGGTCGCGCCGAGACCCAGGAGGCCTTCTTCCACACGTTCAACACCCTGCACGATCACGACAAGCAGGTCGTGATCACCAGCGACGTGCCCCCGAAGCAGCTCACCGGCTTCGAGGACCGCATGCGCAGCCGATTCGAGTGGGGTCTGATCACCGACGTGCAGGCGCCCGACCTCGAGACCCGCATCGCGATCCTGCGAAAGAAGGCGCAGAGCGAGCGCCTGCAGGTGCCGCCCGAGGTGATGGAGTACATCGCCAGCAAGGTCTCGTCGAACATCCGAGAGCTCGAGGGTGCGCTCATCCGCGTCTCGGCCTTCGCCAGCCTCAACCGCAGCCCCCTCGACATGCAGCTCGCGCAGACCGTCCTGCGCGACCTCGTCGATCAGGACGACGACAACGTCATCTCCCCGACCGACATCATCAACACCACCGCGCAGTACTTCAAGCTCTCGGTCGATGACCTGTACGGCTCCAGTCGTTCCCAGTCGGTTGCCGGACCGCGGCAGATCGCGATGTACCTGTGCCGTGAGCGCACGAGCCTGTCGCTGCCCAAGATCGGCCAGCTGTTCGGCGACCGCGACCACACCACGGTCATGTACGCGTACAAGAAGATCAGCGACCAGATGAAGGAGCGTCGCTCGCTCTACAACCAGGTGACCGAGATCACCGCGCAGCTGGGGCGCAACGGCCGCTGAACCGGCACCTGCCGCGCCCCGCCCCGGCCGGCTTCGACGCGGAGGCCGACACCGACGCATCGAGCGTCGCGCCCGCCTCGTGCGGCCCCCGCGCTCCGAGGCGTGGCAGACCCGAGTCGCCACGCGACACGCGCGGGATGCAGCCGTCCCGCGGGCTCGCCGTGTGATTTCACGTCGCCGCCGGGCGTGCGAGGCAACACGCCCGGGCCGGGTCGCGGCATCCGACGCGGCTGCGCCCTGTGCGTTCCGCGTCAGCATTGGCGACGCGCCGAGCCGGCGGACGCGAGCTCGCGGAGCGCGCTTGACACGGAAGCTGTGGAACCCCGATCATGTCGCTCGCACCGTGTGGATAACCTGGGGATAACGCTCACAGATCATGGGAAACACGGGGTTCTTGTGACTCACGACTGTGTATAACTCGAATTTGTCAAGTCCCAATCCCCGCCGCTTCATCACAGGTTTCCGCAGCTCGTCCACAACTCACACGCATGTAGTTTCTTAGAGCCGACTGAGATCCACAGACTTGTCCACAGATTCCACAGCGGTTAACACCGTTAACAAGATTTCTCTTTGGTTAAGGCCGATTCGATGACCTCGGCATGTGGAGAGTGGAAAACGACGACGCCAGGTCGCCGCCGAGGCGGCTCGCACACGGCAGAACTCGCGATTGCGGTTTTTGTCGCACGCGGCGGTCGGACGTACGGCTAGCATGGGTACTCCCTGCGGCGACGAGGTGTCGCGCGCAGTCATTGGCTCATCAGCACGACAGGAGCGCCGTGAAGTTTCACGTGAACCGCGATGTATTCAGCGAGGCCGTCTCGTTTGTCGTGAAGCTCCTGCCACAGCGAAACCCGCAGCCGATTCTCGCGGGCGTGCTGATCGAGGCCGGCGACGCGGGCCTCTCGCTCTCGGCGTTCGACTACGAGGCATCGGCTCGCACCACGATCGAGGCCACCGTCGATGAGCCAGGCACGATCCTCGTGCACGGTCGCCTGCTCTCCGAGATCGCGAGCCGACTCCCGAACGCGCCCGTCCAGATCGAGGTGCAGGAAGACGGCGGCATCCTGCTCAGCTGCGGCTCGGCCCGGTTCACCCTCTCGGCGATGCCGGTGCACGAGTACCCCGCGATCCCCGAGGTCATCGGCGAATCCGGCGTCGTGCCGGGTGATGACTTCGCGACCGCGATCGCCCAGGTCGCCTTCGCGGCCTCGCGCGACGACGTCACCCCGGTGCTCACCGGCGTGCAGCTCGAGGTCAGCGACAACCAGCTCAGCCTCGTGGCCACCGACCGCTACCGTGTCGCGCTGCGCGACATCCCGTGGGACGGCTCGGCGGCCGAGAACACCGCCGCGCTCGTTCCGGCGCGCACCCTGCAGGAGGTCGGCAAGACCTTCGGGCACGGCGGCACCATCAGCATCTCGTTCACCGGCTCGGGCGACCGCGAGATCGTCGCCTTCACCGCCGGCAACAAGACCGTCACCTCGCTGCTGATCAAGGGCAACTTCCCTCCCGTGCGGCGGCTGTTCCCCGAGAGCACCGAGCACTTCGCCGTGATCAACACGGGCGAGCTGACCGAGGCGGTTCGCCGCGTCGCCCTCGTGCTCGACCGCTCGGCGCCGCTGCGCTTCACCTTCGGCGCCGATGGCGTGACCATGGATGCCTCGGGCGGCGACCAGGCTCGGGCGTCCGAGACCGTCGACTGCCACATGCAGGGCGAGGAGGTCGTGCTCGGCCTGAACCCGCAGTACCTGCTCGACGCGCTCTCGGCAGTGAAGAGCGAGTTCGTGCGCGTCACGTTCACCTCCTCCGACAACGCGAACAAGCTCAGCCCCGTGCTCATCACGAGCCAGACCTCGGTCGAGCAGGCGGCGGCAGACAACTTCAAGTACCTGCTGCAGCCGAACCTCCTGCTGCGCTGAGGCCCGGCGAGCACGGTTCTGCCGCGCCGGCGTGCGTTGACGTCGGCGAACCGCGAGATTCGCCAGAAAATTTTTCGGCCGTGCCTTTGGCACGGCTTCCGGAGCCTCGGGGCGGGCAAGCTCCGCGCCCACACGGCCCCGGAACGAGTGTCAGCGCCGGGGGTTAGGGTGATCTCGTGATCGTCGAGCATGTGAATCTCGTCGACTTTCGCAACTATGCGGCGGTCGACGTCGCTCTCGCGCCGGGAATCAACCTCTTCGTCGGGCGCAACGGGCAGGGCAAGACCAACCTCGCCGAGGCGATCGCCTACATCAGCACGCTCGGCTCGCACCGGGTCAGCGGCGACCAGCCGCTGATCCGACAGGGCGCCGACGCCGCGATCGTGCGCACGAGGCTGTCGTTCGGCGGCCGCCGGGTGATGGCCGAGGTGCAGCTGAACCGGCAGGGCCCCAATCGAGCTCAGATCAACGGCGCGGCCACCAAGCCGCGCGAGCTTCCGCGCTATCTGCAGACCGTGCTGTTCGCCCCCGAGGATCTCGGCATCGTGCGGGGCGATCCGAGCGCGCGCCGCCGGTTCGTCGACGGCCTGCTCGTGCAGCGCAGCCCCCGGATGGCGGGGGTCATCGCCGACTATGAACGGGTGCTGCGCCAGCGCACGACACTGCTGAAGTCGGCCCGGGCCCGAGGCATGCGCCCCGACGCGCTCGGCACCACCCTCGAGATCTGGGATGACAAGCTCATCGCGCTCGGCTCGCAGATCATCGACGCGCGTCGCGCGCTGACGGCGGCGCTCGAGCCTCCCGTGGCCGTCGCGTACGAGGCGATCGCCGCCGACGACCACGCGCCGCGCCTGGAGTGGGCGCTTTCGGTGCGGGGCAACGCCGCGGCCGAGCCGGGCGAGGACGAGGCATCCGCAGCCGATGCCTCGGGAAGCGCGGACGCATCGACCGAGAGCGCGATCGTCCAAGACACCCCCGCGCTGTTCCGCGCGGCCCTCGACGAGCGCCGCGCCGCCGAGTTCGAGCGCGGGATCACGCTCGTCGGGCCGCATCGCGACGACCTTGTCATGCGCGTGCGGGGCATGCCGGTGAAGGGATACGCCTCGCACGGCGAATCGTGGTCGTTCGCGCTCGCCCTGCGGCTCGGCTCGGCCGAGCTGCTGCGCGCCGAGTCGAGCGCCGGCGATCCGGTGCTGATCCTCGACGACGTCTTCGCCGAGCTGGATGCCGGTCGGCGCGGCCGCCTCGCCCGCCTGGTCGCCGACTACGACCAGGTCATCGTCACCGCGGCGGTGTTCGGCGACGTGCCCGAGCAGCTGCGCGCGCAGGCCGTGCACATCGAGGCCGGCACCATTCTGAGCGAGCCCGTGGCGGAGGTCGCGGCATCCCTCGAGGGTCGCGGCCATGCGTGAGCCGGGCGCGCCCTCCGCGGCAGCCGGGTCGCCGCAGTCCGAGCCCCCGCAGCGCCCGGACCAGCGCGCTGAGGGTGCGCGCGAGGGCGCGGCCGGCGCAGCGCGCGATGCCGAGCCCGAGACGATCGCGACCTACCTGCGCCTGCGCGGCCTCGCACCCGGTGCCCGGCGGGCCCGGCGCCGACGCCGGACGCACGACGACGAGAACCAGCCGTTCACCGCGGGGCGCGATCCGCGCGGGCTCGGCGACATCGTGCAGTCGCTCACTCGCGAGCAGGGCTGGGACCCGCAGCTCGCGCAGCACGACCTCGTGCGCGAGTGGGCGGTGGTGGCCGGGGAGCAGACCGCGCAGCACACGACCCCGGTGGGCCTCTCGGACGGCACCCTCACCATCCGGTGCGATTCGACAGCCTGGGCGACGCAGCTGACACTCATGCGCTCGGCGCTGCTGACGAGTATCGTCACCGCATACCCCGCGGCCGGGATCAAGGCGCTCCGTTTCACCGGGCCCGACGTTCCCTCCTGGAAATGGGGCCCACGAGCGATTCCAGGGCGTGGCCCGCGCGATACCTACGGTTAAGGCGTCACTTACGTCATCGGTCGGGTTTTTCGGTCGTCAGAACGGCGCGTATCGACTTTTCACCCCGCCCGCCTTGGTAGGATGGCAGGGTCGGCCGACGACGGTTTGGAGCCCGAATTTCATATGAGTCAAGACAACCCCCAGAGCGACGATCGCCCCGAATACGGGGCAGATGAAATCCAGGTCCTCGAGGGTCTTGAGGCGGTGCGCAAGCGCCCGGGCATGTACATCGGCTCGACCGGCCCTCGCGGCCTGCACCACCTGGTGCAGGAGATCGTCGACAACTCGGTCGACGAGGCGATGGCCGGCTACTGCGACACCATCACCGTGACGATCCTCGCCGACGGCGGCGTGCGCGTCGTCGACAACGGCCGCGGCATCCCCGTCGACATCCACAAGGCCGAGGGCAAGTCCACCGTCGAGGTCGTCCTCACGGTGCTGCACGCCGGCGGCAAGTTCGGCGGCGGCGGATACGCGGTCTCCGGCGGGCTCCACGGTGTTGGCTCGTCCGTGGTCAACGCGCTCTCCACCCGGTTCGAGGTCGAGGTGCGCCGACAGGGCCACGTCTGGCGTCAGCTCTACCTCGGCGGCGGCATCCCGCAGGCGCCCCTCGCGAAGGGCGAGGCGAGCGACGAGACCGGCACGACGATCACCTTCTGGCCCGACCCGACGATCTTCGAGAGCGTGCACTTCGAGTACGACACGCTGCGCACGCGATTCCAGCAGATGGCGTTCCTGAACAAGGGCCTGCGCATCGAGCTCTCTGACGAGCGCCCCGACTCGGCCGAAGAGGTCGAGACCGACGGCACCGTCGAGCGCCGCCAGCCGCACGACTCCTTCCTCTACGAGCGCGGGCTTGTCGACTACGTCGAGTACCTGAACAAGGTGCGGCGCGCCGAGGTGGTGAACGACCCGATCATCGCGTTCGAGCTCGAAGACACCGAGCGCAAGATCTCGCTCGAGATCGCGATGCAGTGGACGACGAGCTACACCGAGAACGTGTTCACCTACGCCAACACGATCAACACCCACGAGGGCGGCACGCACGAGGAGGGGTTCCGCGCAGCGCTGACCACGCTCGTGAACAAGTACGCGCGCTCGAACAACCTCCTCAAGGAGAAGGACGACAACCTCTCGGGCGAAGACATCCGCGAGGGGCTCACCGCGGTGCTGTCGGTCAAGCTGTCGGAGCCGCAGTTCGAGGGCCAGACCAAGACCAAGCTCGGCAACACCGAAGCGCGCGCGTTCGTGCAGAAGGTCGTCGGCGATCAGCTCGGCGACTGGTTCGACCGCAACCCCGCGCAGGCGAAGAACGTGATCCGCAAGGCGATCGACGCCGCCACCGCGCGGCTCGCCGCGCGCAAGGCGCGCGAGACCGCCCGCCGCAAGAGCGTGTTCGAGAGCGCCTCGATGCCCGACAAGCTGAAGGACTGCACCTCGAAGGATCCCGCGATCAGCGAGATCTTCCTCGTCGAGGGCGACTCGGCAGGCGGGTCTGCCGTGCAGGGTCGCGACCCGCACACGCAGGCGATCCTCTCGCTGCGCGGCAAGATCCTCAACGTGGAGCGCGCCCGCCTCGACCGGGCCCTCGGCAACGCCGAGATCCAGGCGATGATTCAGGCCTTCGGCGTCGGGATCGGCGAGGACTTCGACATCGACAAGGCCCGCTACCACAAGATCGTGCTGATGGCCGATGCCGATGTCGACGGCCAGCACATCACCACGCTGCTGCTGACCATGCTGTTCCGCTACATGCGCGGGCTCATCGAGGCGGGCTACGTCTACCTCGCGCAGCCGCCGCTGTACCGCATCAAGTGGTCGAACGCGCCGCACGAGTACGTCTACAGCGATCGCGAGCGCGACGCCGTGCTCGCGGCGGGGCCCGCCGACGGCAAGCGCATCCCCAAGGAGAACGGGATCCAGCGCTACAAGGGTCTCGGCGAGATGAACGACAAAGAGCTGTGGGACACCACGATGAACCCCGAGACGCGCACCCTGCTGCAGGTGACCGTGGATGACGCGGCCGCCGCCGACGAGGTGTTCTCGACGCTGATGGGCGAGGACGTCGAATCGCGCCGGCACTTCATCCAGAGAAACGCGAAGGACGTGCGGTTCCTCGACATCTAGGACCCGCACCCACTCCCGCGATCCCGCAGCTTCACGCACATACGGAACGAGAACATGACTGAAGACATCCGCCCCGACGAGGCGTCCGGCCACAACCACGGTCAGATCGACCAGGTCGACCTGCAGTCGGAGATGCAGCGCAGCTACCTCGACTACGCCATGAGCGTGATCGTCGGGCGTGCGCTGCCCGACGTGCGCGACGGCCTCAAGCCCGTGCACCGGCGCGTGATCTACGGCATGTACGACGGCGGCTACCGCCCCGACAAGGCGTTCTCGAAGTGCGCCCGCGTGGTCGGCGAGGTCATGGGTCAGTACCACCCGCACGGCGACTCGGCGATCTACGACGCCCTCGTGCGCCTCGTGCAGCCGTGGTCGATGCGCTATCCGCTCGCCCTCGGGCAGGGCAACTTCGGCTCGCCCGGCAACCAGGGCGCGGCCGCCCAGCGCTACACCGAGACCAAGATGTCGCCGCTCGCGCTCGAGATGGTGCGCGACATCGAAGAAGACACCGTCGACTTCCAGGAGAACTACGACGGCCAGACCCTCGAGCCGGTCGTGCTCCCGGGGCGCTTCCCGAACCTGCTCGTCAACGGCTCGGTCGGCATCGCCGTCGGCATGGCCACCAACATCCCCCCGCACAACCTTCGCGAGGTCGCCGACGGCGCCCTCTGGGCGCTCGAGCACCCGGATGCCACCCGCGAGGAGCTCCTCGAGGCGCTCATGTCGCGCATCCACGGGCCGGACTTCCCGACCGCCGCGCAGATTCTCGGCACCCGGGGCATCCAGGATGCCTACCGCACGGGTCGCGGATCGATCACGATGCGCGCCGTCATCAACATCGAGGAGATCCAGGGCCGCACGTGCCTCGTGATCACCGAGCTGCCCTACCAGGTGAACCCCGACAACGTCGCGATCAAGATCCGCGACCTCGCGCGCGACGGCCGGATCACGGGCATCGCCGACATCAGCGACGAGACCTCCGGCCGCACGGGCCAGCGTCTCGTGGTCGTGCTCAAGCGCGACGCAGTCGCGAAGGTGGTGCTGAACAACCTCTACAAGCACACGCAGCTGCAAGACAACTTCGGCGCGAACATGCTCGCGATCGTCGACGGCGTGCCCCGCACCCTCGCGCTCGACGGCTTCATCTCGCACTGGATCGACCACCAGATCGAGGTCATCGTGCGCCGCACGGCGTTCCGCCTGCGCAAGGCGGAGGAGCGCATGCACATCCTGCGCGCCTACCTCAAGGCGCTCGACGCGCTCGACGAGGTCATCGCCCTCATCCGCGCCTCGGCGAACGCCGATGACGCGCGCGAGGGGCTCAAGAAGCTGCTCGACATCGACGACCTGCAGGCCCGCGCCATCCTCGAGATGCAGCTGCGTCGCCTCGCGGCCCTCGAGCGCCAGCAGATCATCGACGAGGCCGACCAGCTGCTCGCGCGCATCGAGGACCTGCGCGACATCCTGGCCACGCCCGCGCGCCAGCGCACGATCGTGCGCGATGAGCTGACCGCGATCGTCGACAAGTTCGGCGACGAGCGCCGCACCGAGATCCTGCTCGGCTACGGCGGCGACATGTCGATCGAAGACCTCATCCCCGAGGAGGAGATGGTGGTCACGGTCACGCGCGACGGCTACATCAAGCGCACCCGCAGCGACAACTACCGCCAGCAGCACCGGGGCGGCAAGGGCGTGAAGGGCGCGCAGCTGCGCGCCGACGACGTGGTCGAGCACTTCTTCGTCACCACCACGCACCACTGGCTGCTGTTCTTCACGAACAAGGGCCGCGTGTACCGGGCCAAGGGCTACGAGGTCACCGAGGCGGGCCGCGACGCGAAGGGGCAGCACGTCGCCAACCTGCTCGCGCTCCAGCCCGACGAGGAGATCGCGCAGATCCTCGACATCAAGGACTACGAGGCCGCGACGTACCTCGTGCTCGCCACTCGCGGCGGCCTCGTGAAGAAGACGCGGCTCGCCGAGTACGACACGAACCGCACCGGCGGGATCATCGCGATCAACCTGAGAGAAGGCGACGAATTGACCTCGGCTTTGCTGGTCGAGAACGACGACGATATCCTCCTCATCTCGCGCCACGGCATGTCGCTGCGCTTCACGGCGACCGACGAGGCGATGCGCCCGCTCGGCCGATCGACCGCCGGCGTGAAGGGCATGGAGTTCCGCGAGGGCGACAGCCTGCTCTCGGCATCCGTCGTCTCTGACCAGGGATTTGTCTTCGTCGTGACGGACGGCGGCTACGCCAAGCGCACCTCGGTCGACCAGTACCGCACGCAGAACCGCGGCGGCCTGGGCATCAAGGTGGCGAAATTGACCGAGGATCGCGGCGAGCTCGCGGGCGGGCTGATCGTGGATGAGGACGACGAGGTGCTCGTCGTTCTCGCCGGGGGCAAGGTGGTACGCTCTGCCGTGGCCGAGGTGCCCGCCAAGGGTCGCGACACCATGGGCGTCGTCTTCGCTCGAGCGGGTGACGATGACCGGATCATCGCCATCGCCCGCAACAGCGAGCGGGGCCTCGAGGCGCAGAATGACACCGAGTCGGGCGAAACCGCTGCGGGCGAGGGCGCGACGGCCGAGGGCGCGACACCGGCGCCCACCATCCAGGAATCCGACGCGGAATCCACCCCCACCATCACTGAGGAAAGCTGACACGCATGAGCACGGTTGCCGAGAAGCTTGCGAAGAAGTCGACGAGCAAGAGCAGCGCCAAGCAGGTTCGCCTGCGCTTGGTCTACATCGACTTCTGGTCGGCAGTGAAGCTGTCGTTCCTCGCGGCCGTGGCCCTCGCGATCGTCACGATCGTGTCGTTCCTGCTGATGTACCTGGTGGTGCAGGCCACGGGCCTGATCGGCATGGTCGACGAGCTGCTCACCAGCATGAACGACGGCACGTGGTCGCTCGGCGACTTCCTCGGCCTGCCGCAGGTGCTGGCGTTCGCGGCGGTCGTCGCGATCCTGAACCTCATCGTCGTCACGGTGCTCGGCGCCGTGGTCGCGGGCATCTACAACCTCGCCGTGAAGGTGACCGGAGGCCTGCTGGTGGGCTTCACCTCCAACTGATCACGCACAAGAAACGGTGACCGACGAGGACTTTTTCGGCCGATTCGTGAATCCCACGGATTTCCGGTAATCTTTTCAAGGTTCACACGGGGCTATAGCTCAGGCGGTTAGAGCGCTTCACTGATAATGAAGAGGTCCCAGGTTCAAGTCCTGGTAGCCCCACGTATCGCACCACAGGTGCGTACACATCCCGTACGAACGATCCCGTCGGTCTCGTACCAGTGCGGGGCCTTAGCTCAGCTGGTAGAGCGCCTGCTTTGCAAGCAGGATGTCAGGAGTTCGAATCTCCTAGGCTCCACAGACACAACCCCCGATCAGGCAGCGATGCGTGAGCGGGGGTTTCTGCGTCCCAGGCGGGTGCCGCGGCAGCGCCGTCGCACGCGCGCTGCGCCGCAACCGGGCGTAGTCCGCGTCATCCGCGGGCCGCGCGCGCATAGGCTGGGGGGATGAAACTCCGCGTCGCGGCGTACGCCGTCATTGTCGACGACAGCGACAACCTGCTGCTCGCGCACTGGCGCGACGGTCGGCACTCGGGCTGGACGCTCCCCGGCGGGGGCATCGATCCCGGCGAGGCGCCCGAAGACGCCGTCGTGCGCGAGGTGTACGAGGAGACCGGCTACCACGCCGAGGTGGGCGAGCTGCTGGGCATCGACTCACGGGTGATCCCCGCCAGCAGCCGCCTCGAGCCCGGTGCCGCCGAGCCGATGCATGCGCTGCGCATCATCTATCGGGCGCGCGTCACGGGCGGCACCCTGCGCAACGAGGTCGATGGCTCGACCGACGAGGCGGCCTGGTTCCGGCCCGAGGAGGTCGGCGAGCTGCGCCAGGTGAAGCTCGTCGAGGTCGGCCGGGGGATGGCCGGGCTGCGCTGACGCGCCGCCGCACGGCAGCACGGCGACGCGGTCGCATCCGGCACCGCGCGGGCCTGAGGCAGCACGCTGCGCCCCGGCAGCGCCCTCGTTGCCCCATACGCGCGAAGGCCCGGCCCATCCCCGCATCGCGGGAGGTGGGTCGGGCCTTCGTGGTTCGTGTTTACGCCTCGGGCGCGCGCAGCGGGTCGTCGGCGACCCAGAGCTCGTCGTCGGCGCGGAGCGTCTGCCAGGCGGCGTAGAAGACGGCGGCAGCTGCAGCGGCGCCGAGGATGATCGCGATGACGCCGCCGGCGCCCATGCCGCGCTTCGCCGGGGCCGGAGCGACCACCGGCGCACCGAAGCGACGGGCGGCAAGCTGCGCGCGGGTCGCATTTGCGGCATCCACGACCGACATCGCCGAGCCGACCACGCCGCCCACGGCGGGGATGACGCGGTCGTTGACGAACGCGCGAGAGAGGTCGATGCCGCGGTTCACGGTCGGGGCGACGTAGGTGTCGATGCCGTGCTGGACCGTCGGATACACCTGCTCGCGGCCGTAGTTGCCGAGCTGGCGACCTGCCTCGCGCGCGACGCCGGAGGCGTCGTTCAGGAGGTGCTGCTGCGTCTCCCACAGCTGGTTGGCACTCTGCTGCAGCTGACGGAGTTCTTTCTTGCGCTTGCGGGTGAGGTTCACATCGCCCTCCTTGTGGGTCGGCCTCGTCGAGACCATCTTGCCACGCGTCGGGCGCTTCGCCAGGTCTCACAGCATTCTCGTATGCGAGAATTGACACATGGCCCTTCACACCGCTGTCGCGACCCTGCACACCAACTACGGCGACATCGTCGTCAACCTCTTCGGCGACCACGCCCCGAAGACGGTCAAGAACTTCATCGGCCTCGCCGATGGCACCGGTGCATGGACCGACCCGGCCACCGGCAAGCCCGGCGAGGGCGCGCTGTACACGAACGTGATCTTCCACCGCATCATCCCGAACTTCATGATCCAGGGCGGCGACCCGCTCGGTCAGGGCATCGGCGGCCCCGGCTACAACTTCAACGACGAGATCCACGGCGAGCTGAACTTCAACGAGCCCTACATCCTCGCCATGGCCAACGCCGGCCTGCGCCGCAACCCCACCACCGGTGAGGTGGAGGGCACCAACGGCTCGCAGTTCTTCATCACCACCGACCCGACCCCGTGGCTGCACGGCAAGCACACGATCTTCGGCGCGGTCGCAGACGACGCCTCGCGCGAGGTCGTCGACAAGATCTCGGCAGTGCCGACCGGCGCGGGCGACCGCCCGATCGACCCGGTCGTCCTGCAGTCGATCGACATCGCCGAGGCGTAGTCCGCCTCCTCCGCAGTGTCAGCACCCGGCGCGACGCGCAACAGCGACAACTTCTGCTATCGGCATCCTGATCGGCAGAGCTTCGTGCTCTGTCAGCGGTGCCTGCGCACGATCTGCGCCGAGTGCCAGACGCCGGCCGCGGTCGGCGTGATCTGCCCCGAGTGCATGCGCGATCAGCAGCGGGCGCAGACCCCGGCGCAGCGCACGGCCCAGCGGCGCTGGGGCGCCCGTGGCGCCGGCTCGCTCGCGGCCGTTCGCGGCGGGCGACCCCTGGTCACGTACTGGCTGATCGGCATCACGGTCGCGGTGTACTTCCTGCAGCTGATCCCAGCGCTCAACCTCACCAGCTGGCTGCTGTTCGCGGGGCCCTACGTCGACCCGACCTCGCTCATCAACGCGCCGTTCCAGCCGTGGCGCCTGCTGACCGCCGCCTTCGTGCACTCGATCGGCAGCTTCTGGCACATCCTGCTCAACATGCTGGCGCTGTGGATGCTGGGGCGCACGCTCGAGCCGCTGCTCGGTCGCGTGCGCTTCCTGGCGCTGTACCTGATCAGCGCGCTGGGCGGCTCGGTCGCGGTCGCGCTGATCGCCCCGTACCAGCCCGTGGTCGGCGCATCCGGAGCGGTCTTCGGCCTGCTCGGCGCTCTGCTCGTGATCGGCCGCCACCTCGGCGCGAATCTCACGGGCATCGTCATCGTGCTCGGCATCAACCTGCTGATCGGCTTCATCCCGGGCTTCCAGATCGCCTGGCAGGCGCACCTGGGCGGCCTCGCGATCGGCGCGCTCATCGGCTTCATCTACGCGCGCACCCGCCGCCGCGAGCAGCGGGGCGCACAGATCGGGCTCGTGGCCCTGACGGTCGCGGGCCTGCTCGCGCTGCTGCTGGTGCCGGTGCTCACGTAGCGCTCGCCCGCACCTCTCCACAGGGTTATCCACAAGTGGGGATAAAGTTACACGCGTGTACTTCGGGTGGGCGGCTGGGCCGTTCCGGCCGCCGCATCCGGCCGATGGCCGGGCACGAATGCCCGATCAGCGAAACAAAACGACCCCGCCGCGGTGGCGAGGTCGTCTTGAAGTGCGCAGGGCGCCGCGGCGGCGCGTGGCTAGCGCCAGCGTGTGGTCATCAAGAAGCCGATGAAGGCGATGCCGAAGCCGATGATGAGGTTCCACTCCTTGATGCCCGGAATCGGGAAGAGCGTGCCCGAGATGTAGAAGACGAGCACCCAGAGCAGGCCGAGCAGCATGAACCCGATCATCAGGGGCTTGAACCAGACGGGGTTGGGAGCGTCGTCGCCCGAGCTGCGTTGTTCGAGTTCGGGGTCTTCGCCATTGCGCGATCGTGCCATGCCGGTCAGTCTACCGCCACCGGCAGGATCCATTCAGAATCGCGCCCGTAGACTCGGTGCATGACCGTCGATGCATCCGGGCCGCCGCGCGCCGGCGCCGCGCGTGGGCATCGTCGCGTCGGCGTCACGGGCGTGCTCGGCGAGATCCTGCTCTCGCTCGGCGTGGTCGTGCTGCTGTATGTCGTGTGGCAGATGTGGGTGGGCGACTGGATCTACGGCGCCCAGAACAACGCCGCCGGGCGCGAGCTCTCGGCGCAGTGGGAGCAGGAGCACTCGGGCCCGGACGCCCTGCCGATCCCCGATCTCGATCCCGACGCGAAGCCCGCCGAGGGCCCGGCGGTTCCGCCGGTGCTGCTGCCGGAGCCGGCCGATGCCGAGATCTTCGCCCTGATGCGGGTGCCGCGCTGGGGCGACGACTACGCCACCGCGATCGCCGGCGGCGTCTCGCGTGCCCGCACCCTCGACCACATCGGCATCGGTCACTACCCGGGCACGCAGATGCCCGGCGAGCTCGGCAACTTCGCCCTCGCCGCGCACCGCACCACCTGGGGCGCGCCGTTCGCGCGCATCGCCGATCTGCGCGTCGGCGATCCGATCGTCATCGAGGCGCCGGACGGCTGGTACACCTATCGCTTCCGCACCCTCGAGTACGTCAAGCCAGACGAGGTCGACGTGCTGCTGCCCGTGCCGCAGGCACCCGGCGTGGAGGCGAACGAGCGCTACATCACGCTCACCAGCTGCTCGCCGCGCTTCTCGCTCGCCGAGCGCATCGTCGCGTACGGCGTGTTCGAAGGGTTCCAGCCCCGGGCCGACGGTCCCCCGGCCTCCCTCGCCGGCCCCGACACCCTCGCCGCGGCGCCCGCGCCCGCGCTGGCCGCGAACGGAGCCCGATAGATGTATGCCGCACTGTGGCGCGTGCTGCCCGGACCCTGGTGGGTGCGGGTGCTGATCCTGCTCGTCGCCCTCGCCGCCGTGCTCTACGGCCTGTTCTTCTACGCGTTCCCGTTCGTGAGCCAGTTCGTCAATCCGCAGGAAGTGACCGTCGAGTGACCCGCGTGCTCGTCGTCGACAACTACGACAGCTTCGTCTACACCCTCGTCGGCTACCTGCAGCAGCTCGGCGCGGGGGTGACGGTCGTGCGCAACGACGAGTTCGCGGCGGATGCCGCGGCCGACGCGATCGCGGCGTTCGACGCCGTGCTGCTCTCGCCGGGCCCCGGTCGACCGGCCGATGCGGGCGTCTCGATCCCGGTCGTGCATGCCGCGGCGGGCGCCGGGATGCCCCTGCTCGGCGTCTGCCTCGGTCACCAGGCGATCGCCGAGGCGTTCGGCGCGCGCGTCGAACGCGCGGCGGAGCCGATGCACGGCCGCACCTCGCGTGTGGCGCACGACGGCGGCGGAATCTACGCCGGGCTGCCCCAGGGCTTCACCGCCACCCGCTACCACTCGCTGGCCGTCGTCGACGGCACTGTGCCCGAGCAGCTGGTGGTCACGAGCCGCGTGCTCGAGGCGCCGCCGGCCGCGGGCGAGCGGGGTCCGGAGCCGCTCGTGCCACCCGGCGGGGCCGGGGCGATCATGGGCCTGCGGCACCGCGAGCTGCCGATCGAGGGCGTGCAGTTTCACCCCGAGAGCGTGCTCACCGAGGGCGGCTACGCCATGCTCGGCACCTGGCTCGCTCGCGCCGGCCTGCCGGAGGCCGTGGCCACCGCGCGCCGGCTGGCGCCGCTGCGAGGCTGAGCCCGTCCCGGCGCCCTGCGCGGACGCGCCCGCCGCGGCTGAGCCCGCCGCGGCGCAGCCTACTCGCCCGTGCAGAACGTCAGGGTGATCTCGGCGTGCACGGGGGCCTCGCCGGGCGTCAGCGACTGCTGCGAGACGACGGCCGGGGACTGGGCCGCGCAGTTCGGGTCCTCCTGCGTGAGCACCGTCAGCTGCGAATCGGGGCCCTCGAGCTGGGCCTTCGCGGCCTCCACCGTGAAGCCCACGTAGTTGATGAGCACGACGCGACCGGTCGCGACGACCAGCGAGACGGTGGAGCCCTTCGCGACGGTGCTGCCGTCGGCGGGGCTGGCCGAGATCACCACGCCCGCGCCGAGCGACGGGTCGTTCACGCCCCGCACCTGCCCGACCTTGAGGCCCGCGGCCTCGATCGCTGCTCGCGCCTCGGCCTCGCTCTTGCCCGCGAGCGTCGGCACCGCCGCCTGCTCCATGCCGGTCGAGACGAAGACCGTGACCGACTGGCCCGCCGCCATCACGGTGCCCGCGACGGGGTCGGTGCGCATGACGTTGCCCGTTGCGATGTCACCGCTCGGCAGGTCGACCCGCTTCGGCACGAGCTCGAGCTCCTCCAGCGCGAGGGCCGCCTTGTCGTACGCGACGTCGATCACATCGGGCACCTCGCGACCGGCGGCCGGCACGTCGGTGCCGGGCTGGATGTTGACCACCCAGATGAGCACAGAGACGAGGATCACAGCCAGCACCGCGACACCCGACCAGATCCACGCCACCGGCGGTCCGCTCTGCGTGCGCTTCATGGTCGTGTCGGTGCTGAGCTGGCGAAGGGTGCGCGCGGTCTCGGCGGCCTGGCGGGGTGAGGCGCCGTAGAGCTCGTTCGTGAGTGCGCCGAGCTCCTGATGCGAGGGCTCGCGGCCATCGCGGGCGGCGTCGAGCGCCGCGCGGAACTCGGCGGCCGATTGGTAGCGCTGGAACGGGTCTTTCGCGAGGGCGCGGAGGGCGACCAGGTCAAGGGCCCGCGGCAGCGAGTCGATCAGCTCGGACGGGGTGCCCGGCTGCTCGCTCACGTGCTGGTACGCGACGGCCACCGGCGTCTCGCCGCGGAACGGCGGGCGCCCGGTGAGCAGCTCGTAGAGCACGACGCCCGTCGAGTAGAGGTCGGCCCGTGCATCCACGGCCTCGCCCTTGGCCTGCTCGGGCGAGAAGTAGGCCGCGGTGCCGATGATGCTGGTGGTCTCGGCGACCGTGGTGGACGAGTCCGAGACCGCACGGGCGATGCCGAAGTCCATCACCTTGATCTGGCCGTCATCGGTCACCATGACGTTGCCGGGCTTGATGTCGCGGTGCACGACGCCGGCGCGGTGCGAGTACTCGAGCGCCTCGAGGATGCCGTCGGTGTAGCGCAGGGCGTCGTCGAGCGGGACGGGGCCCTGCGCGATGAGCTCCTTCAGCAGCCGCCCGTGCACGAGCTCCATCACGATGTACGGGACCGCGCGGGTGTTGCCGGCGGCATCCACCTCGCTGTCTTCGCACGCGTCGAAGACGCGCACGATCGTGGGGTTCGCCATGCGGGAGGCCGCCTGCGCCTCGAGACGGAAGCGGGTGCGGAAGGTGGCGTCGTCGGCGAGGTCGCGGCGCAGCAGCTTGATGGCGACGGCGCGGCCGAGCGTGAGGTCGTAGCCGCGATAGACGCTGGCCATGCCACCGCGGCCGATCAGCTCGTCGACGCGGTATCGGCCCGAAAGCACGCGCGGCTCACTCGTCACGTCACTCGTCACGGCGGCACTCCCCCAACCGGTTTTGGACTGCAGTCAGCCTACCCCAGGGCGGGGTCATCACTCCTCGTCGGTCGTCGGCGGCTCGGGTGCCACGACCTGCGCGACGATCGCGAGGTTCAGCTCGGGCGACGCCCCGGAGTCGCGGTCGCACGACGCCAGGTAGGTCGCGGTGAGGCGCTGGCCGACGAGGTTGGCGACCACGATCGGGGCGCTGCGGTCGTTGGCGCCGAAGCTGCGGCTGGTCTTGCCGTCGGCGAAGGTCGCACCTGTGATCGAGACGGTGTACGAGCCGACGGCGCCGGTGCCGGGCGGGCAGCTGAAGCTCTTCCAGTTGATCTGCACGGTGCTGCCGGCCACGACCTCGGTGAGCGTGGCGCCCGCCTCGGTCACCCAGGGGGCGGCGTCCGGGCTGCCGATCGCCGTCTGCTCGGCGTACGTGAGCAGGGTCAGCGTGCTGCCCTCTGCGACGAAGCCGCGCGGGGTCACCTCGTAGACCTTGCCGACCTGCTCGGCCGTGTTCGCCGGGTTGCCGGGCGTGCACTTGGCGCTCAGCTTGGCGTCGGTCACGATCGCGGTCGCCGCATCGCAGTCGAGTCCCTCGAGCGCGAGCAGCGAGACGTCGATCAGCTCGGCGGTCGCTGTGGGCGTCGCCGACGGGCTCGTCGACGGCTTCGGCGGCGTGCTGGTCTCGGCGGGGGGCTGCGCGCTGTTGTCGCCGACGAGCGCCCAGATGCTCGCGCCGAGCACGAGCACGAGCAGCGCGATCAGGGCGATCAGCGGCCAGGTCCACGGGCTGCGGCCCTTCTTCTTGGGCACTGGCGGGGGCACCACGGCGCCGGCGATGACGGTGGGCGCGGTGCCGAGGGGCATGATCCGGGTCGCCTCGTCGCCGACGTGCGCGCCCGAGAGCAGCGCCGTCACGTCATCGACCTCGGCCACACCGGCGCCGATGGCCGGGACCGCCGCGATCGCCGCGTTGTTGTCGCCCATGCGCAGCGCCGTGGCCGCGCGGGCGACGGCAGCCGACGAGACGGGGCGGTCTTCCGGCTTCTTGGCGATCATCGCCATCACGAGGTTCTGCACGGGCCGCGCGACGCGCTCGGGCAGCGGCGGCGGCGCGTCGTTGATGTGCGCCATGGCGATCGCCACCTGCGACTCGCCCGCGAACGGGCGCTTGCCGGCCAGGCACTCGTACGCGACGATGCCGAGCGAGTACGTGTCGGTCGAGGGCGATGCCGGGTGCCCGGAGGCCTGCTCGGGCGAGAGGTACTGCACCGTGCCCATGACCTGGCCGGTCGCGGTCAGCGGCACCTGGTCGGCGATGCGCGCGATGCCGAAGTCGGTGATCTTCACCACGCCGTCGGGCGTGATCAGCAGGTTGCCGGGCTTGATGTCGCGGTGTACGAGGCCCGCCGAGTGCGCGGCCTGCAGCGCGAGCGCGGTCTGCGCGACGATGTCGAGGGTCTGGTCGTCTGAGAGCGAGCCGTCGCGCTCGAGAATGGTCGACAGGGCCTCGCCGGGCACCGGCTCCATGACGAGGAAGGCGCTGCCGTTCTCCTCGCCGTAGTCGTAGACGCTCGCGATGCCCTCGTGGTTCACGAGCGCAGCGTGGCGAGCCTCGGCGCGGAAGCGCTCGAGGAAGCCCGGGTCGCCCATGTACTCGTCTTTGAGGATCTTGATGGCGACCGTGCGACCGATCACGTGGTCGGTCGCCTCCCACACCTCGCCCATGCCGCCGATGGCGATGCGCGAGACCAGCTCGTAGCGGCCGCCGAATGAGACGCCCTGCGTTGGCCTCATTTGTTCAACACCGCTTCCATGACCCGTTTGGCGATGGGGGCGGCGATCGCGTTGCCGCTGCCCGCCGTGCCCTGTCCACCGCCGTTCTCAATGACGACGGCGACGGCGATCTGCGGATCACTTGCGGGCGCGAACCCAGTGAACCACAGGCTGTATGGCTTACCGCCGTTTTCCGCGGTGCCCGTCTTTCCGGCCACCTCGACTCCGTCTATTCTTGCACCCGACGCAACGCCGGATGAGACATTGGCCACCATCATTCGCGACAGCTCCTCTGCGAGCTTCGGGTCGAGGGCGCGAGCCCACTCGACGTTCTCAGACTGCTCATGCACCCGCAGATCCGGGCCGATGACGGCGTCCACCATGCGCGGGTCCATCACGACGCCCCCGTTGGCGATCCCGGCCGAGACCATCGCGATCTGCAGCGGGGTCGCGGTGACCTGCCCCTGGCCGTAGCCGGTGAGCGCCGTCTGCGCGTCGTCGAGCGCACGCGGGTAGCTCGAGGCCGTCGACTTCAGCGGCACCTCGAAGGTCTCGTTGAAGCCGAACAGCTCTGCCTGCTCGCGAATCCGCTCGTCGCCGAGGGCCACCGCGAGCTCGGCGAAGGGGATGTTGCAGCTCAGGCGCAGCGCGTCGGCGATGGATACCTCGGGCTCGGGGCCGCACGTCGTGCCCGACGCGTTGCGGATCACGACGCTGGACTGCGGGAGCTGGTAGCTCGCGGGATTGGGCAGCATCGACTCGGGCGTGTACTGCCCCGAGGAGAGGGCGGCCGCGGTCGTCACGAGCTTGAACGTGGAGCCGGGCGGGTTGAGGTTGCCGCCGATCGCGCGGTTCTCGAGGGGCCTCGCGGGATCCGCCTCGAGCAGCCCGAACGCCTGCAGCACCTCGTCGGCGTCGTGCGCGGCGAGGGTGTTCGCGTCGAAGGTGGGGCTGGAGGCCATCGCCAGGATCCGCCCGGTGGCCGGCTCGATCGCGATGACGGCGCCCTGCAGCTCGCCGAGGCCTTCGACGGCGGCGCGCTGGGCCGCGGCATCCAGCGACAGCGCCACATTCGAGCCGCGCGGGGCCTGGCCGGAGAAGATGCGCTCGAGCCGCGAGAAGAACTGCGACGCCGAGGTGCCGCTGAGCACGCTGTTCATGGCGGCCTCGATCCCGGTCGCCGAGTGCAGGATCGGGTTGGTGTAACCGGTCACCGGCGTCCACATCGTGCCGTCGGGGTAGACGCGCTGGAACGAGTAGATGTCGGGCGAGGGCACCGAGAGCGCGATGGGCACGCCCTCGACGAGGATCGCGCCGCGCTGCACCTCGTAGCTGTCGTACACGGTGCGCTTGTTGCCCGGGTACTGCGCCAGCTCGTCGGCCTGCACGACCTGGATCACGCTCGTCGAGACGAACAGGGTGAGGAACATGACCAGCATGACGAGGGTCACGCGCTTGAGCTGGCGGTTCATCCGATCACCACCCGGGGGGTGCTGCGCACGCCGTCACTGAGGCGGAGCAGGATCGCCACGATCAGCCAGTTCGCGACGAGCGACGAGCCGCCGGCGGCGAGGAACGGCGTGGTGAGCCCGGTGAGGGGGATGACGCGGGTCACGCCCCCGACCATGATGAACACCTGCAGGGCGATCGTGAAGGCGAGCCCGGTCGCGAGCAGCTTGCCGAAGTCGTCCTGCCCGGCCATCCCGATGCGGATGCCGCGGCTGACGAAGACCATGTACAGGCACAGGATCGCGAACACCCCGACGAGTCCGAGCTCCTCGCCGAGGCTCGGGAGGATGTAGTCGCTCTGCGAGAGCGGCGTGATCCAGGGGCGCCCCTGCCCGAGGCCGGTGCCGAACAGCCCGCCCTGCGCGAGGCCGAAGATGCCCTGCACGAGCTGGTAGCTGCCGCCTGAGCGCTCGATGATCTCGGGGTTGAAGGCGTCCAGCCAGTTCGCGAAGCGCCAGCCCACGTAGGTGAGCGTCTGCGCCGCCACGAACGCGCCGGCCGCGGCGAGGCCGAGCCCGATGACGGCCCAGCTGGTGCGGCCCGTGGCGGTGTAGAGCATGACGACGAACATGCCGAAGATGAGCAGGCCCGTGCCGAGGTCGCGCTGCATGACGATGATGCCCATCGAGACGAGCCAGATCACCAGCAGGGGGCCGAACTCGCGGGCGCGGGGGAACGGGATGCCGAGCACCTTGGTGCCGACGGAGGCGAGGCTCTCGCGCGTGCGGACGAGGTAGCCGGCGAAGAAGATCGCGAGGGCGATCTTGGCCAGCTCGCCGGGCTGGAAGGAGAACAGCCCGCCGACCGACACCCACACCGCGGCGCTCTGGCCGCGGATGGCGAGGCCCGGGATGAACGGCAGGATCAGCAGCACGACGGCGACGAGGCCGGCGATGTAGGTGTAGCGAAACAGCACCCGATAGTTGCGCAGCACGATGACCAGGGCGATCGCGCCGAGCACGGCGATGGCGGTCCACGCCACCTGCCGGGTGGCGTACGAGTTCCAGCCGGTGAGCCCGGTGGCGATGTCGATGCGATAGATCATCGCGATGCCGAGGCCGGTGAGGACGGTGGCGATCGGCACGACGAACGGATCCGCGTTCGGCGCCATGATCCGCAGCGCGATGTGCAGGCCGAGCACGAGCGCTGCGATCGCGCCGACGTAGACGAGGAACATCCAGTTGATCGCGCCAAGGGCGCCGAGCTGCACGAGCGCGACGGCGGCGGCGGTGATCGCCAGGGCGAAGACGATGAGGAACAGCTCGCGGTTGCGCCCGGTCTGCGGCATCCGGATGCGGCGCAGCGCCTTGATCACCGCGGTGTCGGCGGCGATCACGCCTGTGCCGCCGGTGCCGTGCGCTGTCGCGCGGCTGCGGGTGTCGGCGCTCATTGCCCGGACTCCGTGGCGACGAGCTCAGTCTCTGCGCCGCCCGTGCCGTCGCCCGGCGGCGCCTCGCCGGCCGGCTGCTCGGCGAGCGCGTCATCGGCGTCGGGCGCGATGTGCTCGGCGCCCGGGATCGCCTGCGTGCCCGGCACGGTCATCCGCCGCAGCCCCTCGACGATGCCCTTCGCGTCATCGAGCGAGCTGGCGGTGATCGTCTCCTTGACCATCTGCTGCGCGAAGGGCGTCAGCGCGTCGAGGGGGATCTCGGTGTCGAGGTAGGGCGTCGAGAGCTTGATGGGGCCGAGATCCTGCTGGATGCCCTGATAGATCACGACCGTGTCGCGGTCCGAGCCGACGAAGTAGCGGCCCTGGGTCCAGCTGTAGGCGACCATCAGGGCGACCGAGATCAGGCCGATCACGATGATGAGGCCGGCGATCCACGCCCAGCGGCGGCGCTTCGCGCGGCGACGGTCCTCCTCGATGAGCTCCTCGAGGAACTCGGCGGCGGGCTCGTAGTGCGAGGGCACGTTCGCCGCCTGGCGATTCGGATGCAGCCACCCGCTCGTGACGCTGTGCCGCGGCGACGCGGGCACCTCGAGGCCCACGGGGTTCGAGGCGGAGCCGACGATCGTCGCGGTGCCGCTGACGATGGGATGCGGGCCGCCGACGTCGACGAGGATCGCCGTCACGTTGTCGGGCGCGCCAGAGTCGAGGGCCTGGCGCAGCAGCATGTCGATCGAGCGCTTGGGGGTGAAGCCCTGCCCGAGCACCTTGGCGGTGTTGGCGTCTTCGACCACGCCCGAGAGGCCGTCTGAGCACAGCAGCCAGCGGTCGCCCGGCTGGGTCTGCATGATGAACGTGTCGACCTCCGGGTCGGACGACATGTCGCCGAGCACGCGCATGAGCACCGAGCGGCGCGGGTGGTAGCGCGCCTCCTCCTCGGTGATGCGACCGGAATCGACAAGGCGCTGCACGAAGGTGTGGTCGGTGGTGATCTGGGTGAGCTGATCGCCGCGGTAGAGGTAGATGCGGGAGTCGCCGATGTGCGCGATCACGGCATAGTCGTCGACCATGGCCAGGGCGCTGACCGTGGTGCCCATGCCCGCGAGCTCCGGCCGCTCGCGGACGGTGCTGATCAGGTCGGTCGCGGTCTCGGCGATCGCCTGCTGCAGCGAGAGCTCCGCAGCGGCGGTGGTCGGATAGGCGTGGTCGAGGTGCTTCAGGCGGCCGATGGCCAGCGCGGAGGCGACGTCGCCGCCCGCGTGACCGCCCATGCCGTCTGCGACGACGAACAGGTTCGAGCCGGCGAATCCCGAGTCCTGATTGTTCTGTCGCACCCGCCCCGTGTGGGAGATCGCGGCGGCCGAGCCCTGAAACACCATCCGGGTGGCTACTTTCGCAGCTCGAAGGTCGTCGCGCCCACCTTGATGGGCTCACCGATCGAGACGGGCACGGGCGACGCGATGCGCCGGCCGCCGAGCCAGGTGCCGTTGGTCGAGTCGAGGTCCTGCACCATCCACTGCTCGCCCCACAGGACGAGGCGGGCGTGGTGCGACGAGGTGTAGTCGTCGCGAATGACGAGGCCGGCCTCGCTCGAGCGGCCGATGGTGAGCGGGTCGGTGCCGAGGGTGAGCTCGAGGCCCGCCTTCGGGCCGGAGGTGATGACGATGCGCGACACGGTGGACGTGGTGGCCTTGCCGCCGATCGCGGGCGCGGCCGCCGGCGATGCCGGGGGGAGGACGGAGGCGACCGCGGCGGCGCCGGGCGATCCTGGGCGCGCGACCGCGAGGCCCGCGAGCCCGGCGCCCGCTGCGCTCGCCGCGCCCGCGAGCTGCGGCGGCGCGACCGGCACCCCGGGCGGCACGACCTGCGGCGCGGCGGGTGTGGCCGGCGCGGGCTGCGACTGCGGTGCCGGCTGCGCGCCGGGCTCCGCGGAATCCGGGATCCTGCGTGCGCGCACGCCGAAGAGATCCGCGCGCAGCGAGTAGACGACCGCGAAGACGAAGAACCACAGCAGCACGAGGAATCCGACGCGCAGCAGCAGCAGCGTGACTTCGCTCACAGCGCGCCGTTCCCGCCGCGTGGGTCGAACACCGCGGTGGCGTCTGCTGCCTGTGGTGCGCTGCGCGGCCTCGTCGTCGCCTTTGGGATCACCCGGAACACAATACTTGTGCGGCCGATCAGCACGGTCTGCTCCGGGCTGAGTGCGGCCTCGGTGAAGCGCTGGCCTTCCAGCAGCGAGCCGTTGGTCGAGCCGAGATCGCGGACCATGGCGCGCTCGCCGTCCCACAGCACCTCGACGTGCTTGCGGGAGGTGCCCGGGTCGGCGACGGTGATGTCGGCGTCGCTGCCGCGGCCGATCACGGTGCGCGACTTGGTGATGGTGTGGCGCGTGCCGTCGATGTCGAGCACCGGCACCCACGAGACCTGGGCCTGCTTCTCGGTCTTGGATGCCACATGCAGGGTGCCGTCGGCGAGCGACGCGTCGACGACCAGCGAGATGGTGAGCGGGCCCGCGAAGCTGTAGCCCTGCCGCTTCGCGTGCTGCTGCACGAGCGAGTACAGCTCGTCGCTGAGGGCGGCGCCCAGCGACTGCATGCTCTGCAGGTCGTTCGGCGCGAGCCGCACCTCGAGCTGATTCGGCGCCAGGATGCGGTCGCGGCTGACCACCGCGGCCCGGGTGTCGAGCTCGCGGCGAAGCGCCGAGGCGATCTCCACCGGCTGGATGCTGCTGCGGAAGGTCTTCGCGAACGCGCTGTTTACGGCGCGCTCGAGCCCCTTCTCGAAGCTGTCAAGTAGTCCCACACGATTCCTCTGGCAGGCGAACGGGTAGGCCCATGCTAGTTGCAGTGGCTGTGACGGCACCTCAAACACTCGTGCCGGGGCCGAATCGGCGGGGGTCCGCCCGGTCGCGCTCGCCGGTCGAGGCGGGCTGCCAGCCGCCTCGACGCAGTGCCGGCGCGCTGGCGACGCCGTGTCGGCGCCGTGCCGGTGCCGAGCCGGTGCGGTGCGGATGTGGGGCGGAGGCCTCAAATAGGTGACAGGCCCCGCGGCGTGATACTCTCACGAGGTTGATATTCGAGCGCGAGCCCGAGCATCATCGACTGCGCGAGTGGCGGAATTGGTAGACGCGCTGGCTTCAGGTGCCAGTGCCCGCAAGGGCGTGGGGGTTCAAGTCCCCCCTCGCGCACAGCGTGAAAATGGCCCCTGACCTGGGATTTAGTTCTCCGGGTTGGGGGCCTTTCGCGTTGGAAGTGCTAGAAAAAGTGCTCAGCCTTGGGTTATAGGCCAAAAGGAGTGGATGGGGTCGGGTGTGTCATCCGCGTCCTGCCCATCCGGTTCGTTCCCAGAGTCCTTCGTTGGCGTCTAGTCCGGTGTCATAGAGGGCGGGGCCGCCGATGTCTTCGTGCTGATCTTCTTCTCGGTCGTCGTCGGCGGGTTCTGGTGCTGCAGGTGTCAGTGCTCGCGCTAGTGCGTCGTCGAGTGCGAGCTGTCGGAGCATGAGGAACCATTCGACGGCGCGGCGGCAGTGTGCTTCGTTCATGCCGCGGTGGCGGCGTAGGAGGTCGCGGATGGGGCTGTTGTAGCCGCCTTCGAGGGGGCTGGTGGTGCGGGGGTTGCCGTAGGTGATCCAGGTGAACAGGACGCCGTCGCGGGTGACTTTGCGGATCAGGTGCCAGTCTTTGCGGAGCCGGTCGTGGGTGAAGCCCCATTGACCGTTGCGGAACATGGTGCGCTCTCGGGTGAGGTGCCCGAAGGTCTGCCACCACTGCTCGAGTTGCAGCTGCCAGGCGATGGCGGTGTCTTCGTCGTCGATGCTGCTGAGGTTCATGACGAGTTCGCGCAGCGCTTTGCCGGCGGCGGTGCGGGGGTTGCGGGTCAGGTGCCGGGTGATGTTCATCTGCAGGTGGAAGATGCACCGCTGATGCTTCGTCTCCGGCCAGCACGCCCGCAGCGCGGAGGGTAGTCCGGAGCCGCCGTCGGAGACGATCACCCCGGGGGCGGGGACCTGCTCCAGCAGGGCGGTCCAGGCGGCGGTGGTCTCACGGCCGCACCATTGCCAGGCCAGCAGGTCACCCTTGTCGCTGATGGCGAGCAGCAGGCACCAGGTGCCGATCCAGATCCCATCGACGAGCACCGCATGGTGGATGGTCTCGGCCGGTTTCAGGTGCGGCTGAATGTCCCAGCACCAGGCGGTATCCCGCCGGAAGGTGCGGCCGGTGGCGGTGCCATCGATCTCGGCCTGCGTCTGCTTCCCGGTCAGCCAGGACACGAACCGGCGCAACTGCTCGCGGCGGGTCACATCCGGAAGACGCCGCACCGCGGACGCCCCGCAGGTCTTGCATCGCCAGCGTTGTGTTCCCGAGCGGTGACGGCCGTTCTTGACCAGCCGAGAACCGCATAGCACGCACCTCGTTGAATTCGGGGGAAGGGTCACGACTAAGCATCACGGACCATAACGACCCTCGAATCGCGCCGGAAACACGCGGCTAGATCAAGACCCCATCCACTCCTTTTGGCCTATAGCCCTCAGCCTTGCCGAGATGGGCCGCGAAGCGGTCCACGGCCGATCGCTGCATGGTCGGTGTGACGTGGCTGTAGATGTTCATCGTTGTCGTGATCGTTGAGTGGCCCAGGCGCTCTTGGACGACCTTGGGGTGTTCTCCGAGTTCGAGCAGGAGGGTTGCGTGGGTGTGACGCAGGCCCTTGATCGTGACGCGGTGCAGGCTGTCGAACTTCGCGGTCGCCCATTTGAGGCGGCGATCCCAGCGGCTGGTCATCGCGTCGGGTGAGCGGAGCTTTCCGTCATCGTCGCCGAAGACGTAGGCGTCGGCCTTTGCCAGCTCGAACGACACCTCAGCGCGGGCGACCTTGTACGACGCGAGAACTTTCAATGTCTCGGTGTCCACGTCGATGACGCGGGCTTGCCCGGTCTTGGTGGTCTTCGTCTTCGTCCAGTCGTCGGTGTCGACGGCGCGGCGGATGCTGACCCGCATCGTCTTCGTGCTGATGTCCGACCATTTCAGGGCGAGGGCTTCGCTTCTGCGCATGCCGGTGTAGGCGATGAGCCGCCACAGGGGGAACAGTTCGTCTTCGAGGGTGTCGCGGTTCCAGGTGAGGAAGGTCTGCAACTGCTCGGCCGTCCAGGTCGCGATCTCGGGTTTCTGCGCCCGCACCTCGCTGGACTTCGGGGGCTTGACGGTGCGCTTCTTCTTCGCCGGGTTCACCGTCAGGTGCCCGTCGTCGATCGCCGCGTCGAGGATCGCGCCGAGCACGACATGCACCTTGTGAACCGAGTTCGCCGACAACGGCTGTCCTTTGCCGTATTCGTCGTTGCGGCCGTGGTCTTCGAGGTCGCGGTAGTGGCGGGCGATGCGGGTGGCGGTGAGCTTGTCGAGCCGGATGCTGCCGAGCTGGGGTCGGATGTGGTTGCGGATGATCTTCTTGTATCCCTTGATCGTGGACGCCGCGAGCTTGAGCCCTGCCACCCACTCATCCGCATAGGTGCCCACGGTGGGGACTTTGTTGCCGAACTTCTCGTTCTGCTTGCGCTGCTTCAACGCCTCTTGCAAGGCGTCGTTGGCCTCGTCGGTGCTGGTGAACCCGGAACGGGTCAGCCGCCGTGATCCCATCTCGGGGTACTCGGGGTCTTTCAGGACGTAGATCTGGAACCGCCACCGCTTCCCCGTGTCGGTGTCGTAGGACTGGATCGAGCCGGGCTGCCGGGAGCGCGAACGCCGCTGCTGCTTCTCACCCCCGCCGCCCCGCCCCGCGGACCGCTTCGTGGTCATGACAGGGTGCTCCTTGCTGTGGTCTGCCCGGGCCGGTGCGTGTCGCCGTAGTTCTCGATGTAGTCGGCGGCGTTGAACACGCGCCCTTCCGGGTCGAGCTGCACGCCGCGCTCCTGGATCACTCGCGCGCGTGCCCGCGCCGTCTCTAGGCGTTCCTGGTAGGCGGCGATGGTCTTAGGGTGTGCGCTCGGCTTCTCGGGGTCGTCTCTGCTGGGGGCGGTCATGCCCGCGAGGGTGGTTTCGAGGTGGTGGATGCGGTCGGTGCAGATCACCCATTCCTGCTGCCAGTAGTTGAACAGCCCCTCACCGGTGAGCACGAGTTCCCCGCGCATCCACCTGTCGATCTCTTCCGGCTCGTACCCCTCCGGCACCCCGGTAAGGGTCGTCTGCTCGTCCGGTGGGGTCAGGAGCGCGGCCGGGGTGGTGCGCAGCAGGTAGGCGATCACGGTCAGGTCGTCCACGTCCACGCGGCGATCCCCGGCCTCCAGCTTGCTGATGCCCGAGGTGGAGAGCTTGCGCCCTGCGGCTTTCAGCCCGTCGGACATGGTGCGCAAGTCCATGCCGATCGCTTGCCGGGCGGCTCGGATGTTGTTCGCGACGTGCGTGTTCGTGATGCCTGCGGGGTTGCCCCGCACCCTCTTTGTTTCCATAGTAGAAAACTACAGCGCAATGCTTGACAGCGCAAGTGCGATTCTCTACGGTGGGATGAACCACATTTCTCGGCGTTGACACGAACGGATGGTGCGACATGCGGCAGAGCACCCTCGACATGGACGACCTCCGTAAGCGGCGCAGCCTCGTCATCACCCGCAAGGAAGCCGCCGAAGCCCTCGGCGTCGATCCCCGCACGATCACCACGAGCATCAACGAGGGCACCATCCCGCATGTCAAGCTCGGGCGGCGCATCGTGATCCCCCGCGAGAAGTTCCTCGCCCTCTTCTCAGACGCCGTGACCGATACCGGCGAGTCCTGACACTCCCACTGGCGGTGCCGAATCGGCACCCCCGCGTCCGGCTTCCTGGTGAATGTCGGCGGAGCGACGTAAACTGACCTGAGAACGCCAACCACAAGGAGGCACCCCGCATGGCTCTCAAGACCCCGGTATCCGAGGCCCATGTCCGGCGCGTGCTCGCGGAGGTCGAGGCCGGGCAGGTCACAGCCGGTGCGGTCGTCACTGACCAGGATCGGGAGATCGCCCGACGTCAAGTGCGCGGCGAGCTGTCCGCGGATGAAGCGGTGCGTGAGGCGATCGCGGCGGCGCTTGACCGCTTCCCCGAGAAGTAACCCGTCCGGGCAGGAGCACCAGTGCCCGACCGCTACAGCTACCCGAACAGCCTGGTTCTGATCAACAAGCTCGGCATCACCGACTACGACCGCTGGAAAGCCGTTGAGACGGCCGCGATCCATCAGCGCATGGTCGAACTCACCGAGCACCCGATCCTCGGCCGATACGACCTCCCGCACTTGCAGGTCATCCACCGGCATCTGACGCGCGACCTGTATGTCTGGGGCGGCGACATCCGCGACACCGACACGCACCCCGGCGGCACGGGCATCGCGCATTGCCGCCCGCCGTTCATCGTGCCCGAGGCCGAGCGCGTCTTCGGCGAACTCGCCGCCCGCGACCACCTCCGCGGCCTGGACGCGGATGCGTTCTCCGACGGTCTGGCATGGGTGTGGGGTGAGACGACCGCGACCCATCCGTTCCGCGACGTGAACACGCGCAGCCAGCACATCATGTTCAACCAGCTCACCCGCGACGCCGGATGGGTCATCGACTGGTCACAGATTCCCGGCGACGTGTTCGCCCACGCCCGCACCCTCGCGATTGTTGAGGATCACAGCGGGATCGACGCGCTGATACGCCCAAACCTCCACCGGCTCGACGCAGGCGGGCGAGCCGGGGAGGCATTGACGGTGGAGCAGGTGCGCAGCTTCCAAGCGCGCGGCATCTCCCGGACACCGGACGTCCTGGATCGCGAACTCGACGCGGCACGCAGACGACGCTCTCGCTCGGGCCCGGAGCCGTTCGGCGCGGAGACACGCGGCCCGGAACCGCCAACGCCTCACGGCGGGCTGTCTCTATAGCGAAAGTAGGTCACGTCGCGGGCTGAGTCTTGGCGCAGAGATTCCATGTGGCGAGGACGGCACGGTGATCGCTGCCTTCGACGTGGAAGCTGTTCCAGGCAGTCGGAGTGGCGCCTCTCGCGAAGATGTGATCGATCGCTGTGAAAGCCGGGATGGGCTTCTCTTCAGGCCAGGTGGGCCAAGGTATGGGGCCTGCGGCTTCGGCGGCGCTGCGCAGACCTGATGCCAGCCGTCGAAGCACCGGGTGCGCGAACGAGGCGTTGAAGTCGCCCGCGACGATGAGGCGGTCGTTACCGGTCTGATGTACCCATGTCGTGATGTCGTCGAGACCGGAGAGCCAGCCGTTAGGTTGCCACACCGGCGGTGGCGGGTGGACGGCGCCCAGCCGCACCGTGCCTGCCCCTGGAAGGGTGGCAACGGCGCTGACCTGGTCGAACTCACTCCCGGGGATGTTCTCTTCCTGCGACAGCGCATACGCGGAAAGGATCACGCTTCCGTTCGCCGGTCCGGGGGTGACCTCGCGGGTCCGGTAAGGCAGGGCCTCGGCGAGTTCGTCTTCGGTGAGCACGGCGTCAATGAGTGTCTCGTCCGCCTCGAGCAACATGACGGCATCGGGCTCAGTCGTGCGGATGAGCCCCGCCAGAGCAACAGGATCAGCACCGGCAAGCTTGGCGTTGAACGACAGCACCGTCACTTGTGCATCGGTCTCGCAGGCCTCGCCAACGTGAACCGGGGTGAGGGCAGGGGCACCGCTGCTCATCGCGCCGAGAACGAATACCAACGTCGCGGCCCACACGCGGAAGATCAACGAGGCGATCGCGAGCAGGAGCAGGAGTAGGACTCCGAGGGGCACGAGTGCCTGAGCCACGGGAATCGCGGCAACACCGCGGATCTCAAGATAGGGCAGCACCGAGGCGGATACGGAGATCACCACAGCGACAGATGTCCAGACGATCACCTGTCGCCGCGTTCTCCGCCGTGACGGGCGCACGCGTTCACTGCTCATCGTGTCTATCCTGCCAGTCTGGTCTCGGCACGGGCCAAAGGTTCGGTGCTCTCGTTGAACATGGGCCTCGGCACTGATCCTCCATCCGATAACGAGGAAGAGTGATTGGGGTCAGCTTGGTCACAGGCTGCGCTCCGGTCCTTCCCGATGATGACCCGGGCCGGTACCAGTCAGCCCGACGTTGCCGCGCGTGAGCGCCTCCTGACGGGCTTGCAGAGCCTCGCGCTCGGCGCGCTGCTGCTCTCGCCGCTGGGTGAGCCATTCGGCGGCCTCAGCAACGGGGCGCGCGTCCAGCTCCGCGATGACCCGCCGCGCCTCGGCTGCGCGCTTCCTGGCCTGTTGAGCGTCGGCTTTGGGGTTGGGAATGCGGAAGGTGCCGCGCATCTGACGTGCCTGCTCCGGCCCATACACCTCGATGGTGAGGCGATCCCGCTCGATGGCCTGCCGCTGGGCGGTCTGCTGCTTCGCGGTCTCCGTGTCGCTGAGGGCCTGTTCGGCTGCCCGCACCTCGGGGTGGGCGTCGGCATGTGCTGCGGCGATCTTCGTCGCCCACTCGGAGACAGGGTGCAGGAGAGACGGTGCGGTGCCCCATGCCTGGGTGATGCGTTGCTCGATCTTCTCGACCGATTCTTCCGCGGCGTTGATGTTCCGGGCGGCGGTGCGCCTGCTTCCGAACTTCGCCGCTCGCGCGGCGTCGCGAGCGGCGTGAAGATGCGCGCGAGCCTTCACGAGTTCTTGCCCGTCCGCGCGGGTTCGCGTCTCAACATCGGCTGTGACCGTGTTGCGGGTGTGCTCGGCGGTCTTCTTCGCGTGGGCCACAAGCTCGGCGCGCTCCCCGGCTTCGACCTGATGCGCCCGCTTCTGCGCGGCGAATCGGACGGCGGCATCCTCGAACAGTGCCGCGTGCTGCTCTGCGCGTTCGATGATCTGGGTGAGGCGTGCCCTCTCCGTCTGCACCAGACGCACCGGCCCCTCGTCCACGAGCCCCCGCACCGCGTCTGCTGCGCGTTCGGTGGCGTCGGTGAGGCCGCGGTCTGCGCGGTCGCGCTCCATCGCTGCGACGAACTGCTCCCGCGCCTGCTCCTGGTTCTCGGCGACGACGTGCAACAGGTTCTGTTCCCGGCCGCGAGTTATGCCGACGTAGACGCCTGCGGCGCTGGTGGCATCAGTGAGGATCGTGTGTGATCCGGTGACGGTCGCGCCCTGCACCCCGTAGGCGGTCGCCGCATACGACAGGTGCGCGTGCTCGGCCACATACTCGGCGGGCAGACGCACGCTGCGCTGCCGCTGCCGCTTCCGCCCGCTCCCCGTCTCGCACACCCGCACGGCCCCGTCCTGCTCGACGTGTTGCACGATCCAGTTCTGCCGGTTCGCAACACCAATGCCGGTGTTGTTCTTGCGTGTCTGGATCACATCCCCCGCACCGATGGGGAGTCCGTCGCTCCCGGTGGTGGTGCGGTGGTCGTCGACCTCGCCACGCGCCACCCGTTCCTCACGGATATGCGCGTTCGCAGCGCGAGCCTCGTCGTTCGAGGTGACGGTGACCGCTTCACCCTCCCGGCGGTGCCCGGCGATGTGCTCGCGCACGTCCTCGTCGCTCGCGTGCAGACGGACGAGTCCGAGCGCGGTGAGCTGGTCGAACACCGCGCCGGGGTCGCGCCCGTCGCGCATCCGCACCGTGACCTCGGCATAGGCGGGGTCGGTGAAGCGATGCACCTCGGCCATGTCGAACGTGCGGCCCCGGAGCTGTGCGGCCATGTCGAGCACGCCGCCGCGACCGACGGCGGTGAGCTGCGCCCGATCCCCGACGAGCGCGACGGTTGCGCCCGCCTCGGCGGTCATGGTGAGCAAGGCGATTGCGGTGTCTTGGTCGAGCATCCCGGCCTCGTCCACGATCACCCGCTCACCCAGCGCCAGTCGCGCGTCCTCGGCTGGGCCGCGATAGATACGTCCGGTGTCGGGGTCGGTGTCGCCGGGTGCGAGGCGTGTCCATACGCCGTCGCTGTTCCATCGCCACCCGTGCGCGTGCACGAGCGCCGCAGCCGATGTTGCGGGCACGCTGAGTTCATCGTGTGCGACCTGTGCGGCGCGCAACGTCGGCGCGACCACCCGCGACGCCCGCCCGTGTCGTGCGGCGACTTCGATTGCAGCACCGAGCATCGTCGTCTTCCCTGCACCTGCTGCACCTTCTACGACCACGAGCGGGTCGGTCGATGCGACTGCGGCGGCGGCGCGCTCCTGCCCGGTGTCCAGGCCGCGCCTGCGTGCCGCTCGGCGTACGTCCGGGTGCTCCGGGTCTTGTTGCGGGATGTGCGCGGCGATGAGGTCGCCCAGTTCCGTCTCGGCCTGCACCACCCTGAGCGACGTGAGGTGTGCCACATGCTCCGGCGTCGGTGCGCCGGGCGGGAGGACCGAGAAGCAATCCTCCATCGCCAACGATGTTGCGATGTTCACGAACTCGCGTATCTCGCCCGGTGCTGCTTGCACGCCGTACTCGGTCATGATCCGGGTGACGTGCTCCTGCACCGTATGCTGCGTCCACGCCGAACTCCCTGCCGCGCAACGATCGAGCGCCCGGTTCGCCACGGTCTGCACGGCGAGGTCATCCAGCGACGCCGGCGCACGGCGCACGGGCCGGCGCAACGCCTCCGGGTCGTAGCCGGCTTCCCGCAACTCGGTCACCCACGCCTGTTCTTCGCTGAGCGTGGTGGGCTTCTTCGCGGGCCGCTCGTGCGCCCATGCTTTCGCCGCGAGCCGGGCGGAGACGACCGGCCCCATCGACTCGCCCGGATGCACCGCCACCCACTCGGCCTCAAAGCGTTCCAAGTGCTTGCGCACCTGCTCGCCGCGCTTGCTCATCACACCGTTGAACCGCTCGAGCTCGACCACCTCACCCGACACCGGATCAAGGGTCAGACCGTGCCGATCCAGCACCTCCGCAAGCTCGGGGTGCGCGGCAATGACGGCGGTGCCGAGGGCGCGGATCGTGCCCTGCTGCCGGAACAGTGCCGCGGTGTCCAGCGCCCGCCACTTCCCGGCTGCCCACACGCGGGTGCCGATCTGGAAGTGGATATGCTGGTGCGGATCACCCGCCCGGCTCGTGCGGTGCGACACCGCCACCGTCTGCAACTGCTGGACGGGCACAACCTCCTGCTTGCCGCGCGGCCCGACACGGGTGACAGAGTGCTGGGCGAGCCACCGCTGAATCTCGCCCACGGCGTCCTGCTGCGCCCGGTCGAGAGCGCCTGAGACTTCCGGGTGGAGCGCTGCGGCAATCGACAGCGACTTCGGGGCATTCACGACCATCTCCGCGAACCTCGGCGACCCCTGCCAGCCTTCCCCCGGTAGACGCGGCCTGCCCATCGACTCACCCGTGAGCGGGTCCGTCCAGTCCACCCAGGCTGCATACGCCTCCGGATCAAGCCCCAGAGCGGCAGTCACGTTCCCGTCGCCATCAAGCGCGGTGAACGCTGCCACCGCTGCATCTGCGCCGAGATAGTAGTCATCCGCGCGAGAGCGATCGGCCTCGACATAACGGCGCGCATCGGCCCCGGTTCCCCGGAACAGAATCACACCGCCATGCACGGGACTCACCGCCTAATCTTTCTACTACGGCAACTGGACTATCTACCACGGTAGCATACGTTCATTCAGGGGAGAAGTGTCGGAGAAACGTGGACCAGCGCTCTGGGGTGCTGGCATCCGCTCTGCTTCCGGGGCCTCGGCGGTGCTTGGAAGCCTCGGGCGAGGGTAGTGCCGTCAATAAAGCGGTCAGATATTGCCACTCGGATGGGAGGTCGTGATCCGATGTCACAAAGTGGCGCGCCCAGACAACGAACACAATGAAGCAATCGTTTATCAGAAGAAGCAGAAAGATTGAGATATGAGTATCAACGATGGAGCCTCTCGGAGGCCGGTCGGCATCCGGGGAGTTGCCGTGGTCGGCGCTGCTCTGCTCCTCGTGGGCGCGACAGCGACACCGTCCTTCGCGGCTGAGGAAGATGGTTCAAGCGACGCAATCGAGGTGATCGCAAGCATCGCGCCCGAATCCCTCGAAGCCGTCTCGACAGACGAGGGCATCGTCGTCGCAGATGACAAGGCCCTGCAGGAGGACGAGTTCGGGCGGTCCGTGGTCGAACAGCCGATGCTTGACCCGACCAACCCGGACAGCATCGTCAAGGTCGACATTCCCGTCAACCCGTCGGACGGTATCGCCTTCAAGCAGGATGGTGCCGATGAGATCGTGATCGGCCTGCCGAACGCTCACCAGGCCGACGAAGCCGACTACGGCAACCTGGGTCTCGCAACCTACGACAACAACGACGGCTCCACCACCGTTCCGATTCCCCAGCCCGACGGTACCCTGCAGATCACCACGGTGATCGACGGCCCTGCGGCTCCGACACGGTACGCGTATCCCATCACCTTGCCCGCTGGCGGTCAGCTCGTCGACGCGGGAGATGGCTACTTCGCGATCCTCGACTCCGCGGGGTTGCCTGCGGCGATGATCGAGCCGGCATGGGCGCTCGACGCGAACGGCGAAGCGGTAGACACGCACTACGAGATCGCCGGAAACGAGATCGTGCAGATCGTCAACCACGGTGACGGTGACTCCTATCCGATCGTCGCTGATCCGGCCGTGAAGGGCAAGTACATCTCGAAGGTGAAGATCAACACCGTCCCGCAGGGGAAGACGGTCGCCGTGTACCCCGTGAACAGCTGGACTATCACCGCGTTCGACAACTACTGGCAGGAGTACAAGCTCTACGTCAGTTCGACCTACGAGGGCACGAAATACAAGAACCAACTGCAGTGCCACTGGGATTTCGCGCCCTTCAAGACCCCCTGGAACCTGGATTCCTGGCGTCCAAACGTCAGCTACTGGGACACCGTTCTAGTAATGCCCCATAGAGTGGATGCTCCTATTGCTGTCAAGCGGTCTGTGGCGGGCTGATCGCGTCGAGAGCGATGGTGGCGCGGCGTTCGAGTTCTGGATCGGCGCGGGTGCCGATCTCGAGGCGGCGGAGGCGCTG